>Ga0182736_1000060_pt1 | contig 221838 bp, 191 predicted proteins | sample eDN5th30CKraftBY_FD_128882 | JGI IMG/M metagenome (GOLD analysis project Ga0182736, IMG submission 128882) | Enriched backyard soil microbial communities from Emeryville, California, USA - eDNA 5th pass 30_C Kraft BY (version 2) (version 2) | ecosystem: Environmental > Terrestrial > Soil >...
CCGCGCGCGGCGACGACGAACTCCAACGGCCCAGTGTAACAACTGAACCAGCCGAACCGCCGTGGTACGGACCCGTATGCCCGGTGGTGTGGGAGGGGGGATTACTCCCCCCTATCCCGATTGACAGGGGCATCGGCAGTCCGTTGATGCAAACGTCGGCGTGCCTGATTCTGGAGACGAACGGTGCGCCTTCATCGTTCAGTGAGAGTCAATGATTGCTGCACTCTGCTTTCGCAGCAACTTGCAAGATGAGCTCCCCATCCCCGCCATGCAGAGTGTCGCGTTTCCTCCATCGAAACACGCCCCTGTCCAAAACAACACAGGCGAGCCCCCGGTCGAGCAAACTCCGTCCTTCCCAGTCTTTTCCGAATCCTGAATCCTGCCCCCTCCCCCTCGCCGTTCCTGGTGCGGAACGCGGAGATCATCTTTCGCCAGGGCGGCAGGCCGATGAACAAGAAACTCTCGACGGGCTCCGTTTTGCCATTCTCTCTGAATTTCCATTCTTTTTTGGCAGAAGCGAATCCGTATTACGACTTTATCTATAGTGGGCTGTCACTTTCTCGATTCCGATTCGCTCTGGCAGCCTGTTGAAGAAGTGTGGGGATGGCAAGCCGCTCGTTTCACGTCTGGCAGCGCAAGCTCGTGATACAGATTCCGGCGATTCCCGCCATTCAACTGGGAGTGTGACAGAAATGGACAGCATCCACATCGATCATTGTGCAGCACTTCCCGTTCGGGCCACATTTCGGGTGGAGATGAGTGGAGAAATTGTGATCCGTGACCTGTCGAATGGGGATCTGGATCTGATGTTGAAGAGTGATCTCCCGCAGGGAGAAGAGGAAGCGGTCCTGGAACGGATCCTCGTCGAATGTGCCCGGCAGGCCATTCGGGAAACGGTACAACGCCCGGACGGGTTGCGGAAACTGGTGGAAGAAGAGGTCTCCAACCTGTTACTCGAGCAGATTGAGACCACGGCCAGACAGCCGGCGGAATCATTTCTGTCGCTGACAGGCCAGACGGCGGGCGAGCCGTTTCAGACGGAAGATTTACGAGACACCATGTCCGGGCTGGTTTGTGAACTCCTGCAACACATGATTCGAGGCTCCACTCGCGAGCCAGTGCTTTCGGTGACGTTTCAACCAGTGACTCCGGGGACAGTGACTCCAGGGACAGGCGCACAGGCCCCTGTCGAGACTCTCACGGGAACTCATGCGGGGGGTGGGGAGTCATGCGGCAATGGTGGAAATGATGTCACGTCCCCTCAAGCGCAGCGGCTCCCGGCAACTGCGTGGCAGGAGTGACGCAGCGCAGGGGCCACGCAGTGCGAGTGATCTGCGAAATCAGATCAGACTGGCTTCCGCCAGTTCAGCGGTTTGCGGCAGGTACGGCGTGTCGTTCAAGCGGCGAATCGACTTGCCGGGCCCGAATTCGTAACGAATTCCACGCCAGACCACGGACCTGACCAGTGCGGACGAGAGCCAGCAGCTGACATACACAATCAGGGTGAACAGCATTTTATTGAACGGATAATCCTTGCGAAGTGGAACCGATTCTCCCTGTTGTCGCACGACGTGACGGATCTCCCGGTCAAGCCTGCTCATCAGCGACCGGAAGCCGATGGCGTAAACCGCGGCCCCCGCGAACGCAATCACACTGGTCAGCAGGTCACCGCCAATCGCAGCAGTCACCATTCCAAAGGTATTCACCGAGGTTGCGAGTCCGGATATCGCGGCAAAGCACGAAACCTGCAGCCAGCTGTGATGCCCCAGGCGAACACCGATTGACTGGCGGCGGATAAACTGGAAGCAGTCCTGAAGATTGATCGACTCCTGATTCAGCAGGACCACTGGGACATGGCGGACTTCCAGCCTGGCGGATTCCACCGCGTTCGAGACGATGAGATCGTCGACGAACGCGTGGGCCCAGCGATATCGCAGGTCCGTCGTTTCGAAAAGCTCCCGGCGAAACGCCATCGATCCCCCCCAGACCATGCCGAACTGTTCCATCTGCACCATGGCGGAACAGCCCCAGTAATGGCGAACAACACTTCCCCAGTTCTCTTCTGTCGGGGCGTACCAGCGCAGGCCACTCGTGGCTCCGACACGGGGGTCGGCAAACGGAAGCAGCATATCCCGCAGCCAGTTCGGATAGGGAACGGCGTCCGCATCCACCTGAATGATGATCTCGTCCTCGTCTTCCAGATCCGTCGTGGCCTGTAGAACCGCACTGTTTTTCAGGCCGCACGTCGCAAGACGTTTTGTGAGGATCTGGGTTTCGAGTCGCGGGTCGTCGGTTTCTTCCAGGAGCGGGTTGACGATGGCCCAGGCGGCATCGGAAGGACTGTCGATGATCAGACGCAGGCGAAAATCCGTGTGAGTCTGGTTGAGGAGTGCCCGTAATGTTTTCTGGAGAAACGGATCTGCTCCCCGCAGGCAGATGACGATGAGTGCGCGCGGCAGTTTGAGATCAGGGGCCGGTTCGTGACGGGACTTCAGGAGGCGGACAAACCGTCTCCCCCAGTAGACCTGTACCCCCCACAGGAGAGACAGCATGATGATGCTGATCCATGTGGCCACGATCGCAATCTGGGTCACCGGAGTTCACCTGTTTTCAAAGATCGTGTCCTGCAAACGTACACAGTCAGATTTCCCACACGGCAGATTCCCCACACGGGAAAAGACGAGTCCAAAATTCGGCGAGCTCTTGAGGCGTCTGCCACTGTATCGACAGAGTCCGGCTGAAAGTGAGACGGAATGGAGAGAACCGGCCCGATCCGTCCAGAGTGCTGTGAATCCGGCCATTCTGAAGCACACTTCCCTGCAAATTCAAGTCAAACCCCTCAATCGTAAAAAACCATACAGATTCAGTGCAATTCCCCGGTGCTCGACCCGTCTGGTCGAGCCTGTGGCCGCGCAGCACGTCTTTCCCTCAATGAAACAGACTGGAGCATGGGGGTTTCCACGAGCCAGGACGCCACAGGCATGACGAAACCGCCCTAAACATACGTCACCCAGCCTCTTCCAGGGGGACTCTTCTCCTGGGACTGCCCCCCGCCGAAAGCCGCTCGGGCCTGAGAGACGAGTTTCGATGTGAGCGTCAATCTGCCTGTGGACCGTCACGCCGGCTGCACAGGGATGTTGTGACGGAAACTCTCTGGTGGCAATCCCTTTCGGGTGTCTGCTATAAGCTACTGAATCGCATCTGAGATGCGTTCCCTTCCAGATTTTGCAGCAGGCAGGCTTTCCATGTATGGCATTGTGAATCCCACCCCGTTTGACCTGGATTTTCGATTACTCGGAATTCCGGTTCGGGTGTCCGGCTGGTTCTGGCTGGCGGGGGCGTTTCTTGGGTTCAGCACACTGAAGGCCGGGGTTCCCTTTCTTCTGGTCTGGCTGCTGGTCCTGTTTGTCTCAATCCTGGTGCATGAGTTTGGACATGCGTTGACCTCCCGTTACTTCGGGTACCCGTCACAGATTCTGCTGTACCACTTCGGGGGACTGGCATTGAGTCACCGGTCCGCCCGAAACACGAAAGATCTTTGGCAATCGATTGCCATCACATTCGCCGGTCCGCTGGCCGGATTTGGACTGTATGGTGTGCTGAAATTGTTCACGCTCTATGGGGGCGGTCTGTTTTCTCCCGACATGAACCTGAAATTTCTGGAGTTGATGACATTTGCTCTCGGGGTGGGGATCTACATCAATTTTTATTGGGGACTGATCAATCTGCTGCCGGTGTTACCGCTGGACGGAGGACAGATCTTTCGGGATTTCTGCCTGATGTTCAGTCGCTCCCGGGGAGAGTTGTATGCCACGCGGGTGAGTGTGGTGGTCGCTGCCGTGGCAGCAATTGGCCTGTACCAGCAGCATCACACATTTGCGGCGATCCTGTTCGCGATGTTCTGTATCTCCAACATTCAGGATCTGCAGCGGCGGGGAGGATGGTAGAGCTTGTACATTTGTTCATTCTGAAAAATCGGTTGATCTGGCCCCCCTGAGAGACGCACGGCATTCCCTGCAATCGGCTGTCAACAAGGCTCCGCATCGGGAATTCTGAATTCCCCGGGTGGACAACCTGAACGAACCAGCCATAAACTATTTGGCTCTGCAAATTTCATGCGGAAACGGCGTCAGGGGACGCTTCTGCAGTTCCGCGTTCAGGAAACATGACGATGAGCGACACTCGAAATCTGTTCAATAAAGTTTGGGACCTTCATACCGTTGGCACCCTTCCGTCAGGGCAGACTCAGTTGTTCATCGGGCTGCATCTGATCCACGAAGTGACCAGCCCGCAGGCGTTCGAAATGCTCCGGGACCGGAACCTGAAAGTCAAAGTTCCCCAGCGGACGGTCGCGACCGTTGATCACATTGTTCCCACGGACATTCAGGCCCGGCCGTTTCAGGATGAGCTGGCCGAAGAAATGATGTCGGCGATCGAGAAGAACTGCCGGGACTTTGGCGTGACCCTGCTCGATATCAAAGGGGGATTGCAGGGGATCGTGCATGCCGTCGGTCCGGAACAGGGATTGACTCAGCCTGGTCTCACCATCGCCTGCGGTGACAGTCACACTTCGACGCACGGGGCGTTCGGAACGATTTCGTTCGGAATCGGAACGTCGCAGGTGGCCTACGTGCTGGCGACCCAGACGCTGGCCATGAACAAGCCCAAGGTCAAACGGGTGGTCGTGAACGGCAAACTCTCTCCCGGGGTCTATGCCAAAGATGTCGCCCTGTACATCATCCGCAAGCTCGGAGTCAAAGGAGGCATCGGCTATGCGTATGAGTACGCCGGCGAAGTCTTCGATGCGATGTCGATGGAAGAGCGGATGACCGTCTGCAACATGAGCATCGAAGGGGGAGCCCGGTGCGGATACTGTAATCCGGATCAGAAAACCGTTGATTACCTGCGCGGGCGTCCGCATTCCCCCCAGGGGGCCGACTTCGAAAAAGCCGCGGCCTGGTGGTTGTCACTCGCTTCCGGTGCGGATGCGCAGTTCGACGACGTTGTCGTCTTTGACGCGGACGATATCGAACCGACGGTCACCTGGGGAATCAATCCTGCCCAGTCCGTCGGGATCAGCGAAGCGATCCCTGCAGTGGATGAATTCCCGCAGGATGAACAGCCCGGCGTGAAAGAAGCTCTTCAGTACATGGGACTGGAAGCGGGGCAGTCGATGCAGGGGGTGAAGATTGACGTCGCGTTCATCGGTTCCTGCACGAATGGTCGTCTGTCCGATCTGCGCGAGGCGGCCCAGTTCGTACAAGGCAAGAAGGTCGCTCCCGGAGTAAAAGCTCTGGTCGTTCCAGGTTCCCAGCAGATCGCTCGCCAGGCGATCGCGGAAGGTCTCGACAAGATCTTTTCGGAAGCCGGGTTTGAATGGCGATACGCCGGATGTTCCATGTGTCTGGCCATGAACCCTGACAAACTGCAGGGACGCCAGATGTGTGCCTCATCGTCCAACCGGAACTTCAAGGGACGGCAGGGGAGCCCCACCGGCCGCACACTGCTGATGAGCCCGGTCATGGTGGCCGCCGCTGCGATTGAAGGGCACGTCACCGATTCCCGTGAACTTCAGGCCGTCGGCGTTTAAGAGGGGGGACGCTCAGAGACGTGATTTCAACACAGAGTCGCTGAGGGCGTGTAGACAATCAAAGTGGCTTTTTCCCATGAAAATCCGAAGCGCGAAATTCGAAACAAATCCCAAATCTCAATCACCCAAACAGACAGTCAGAGGGTTTTGAATTTGAACTCTTCGGATGTGTTTCGAATTTCGTGCTTCGAATTTCTCTCCGCCAGACCAGCGTGAAAATGTCCACACCCCCTCGGGCGGTTTCATCATTCCTGTGACGTCCTGGCTCGTGGAAACCCCCATGTTTCATTGAGGGAATGACGTGCTGCGCGGCCACAGGATCGACCAGACTGGTCGAGAGAAAAGGGAGCGGGGACCGTTCTCGCCGGCCCCCGCTCTGGTCGTCCTTCAAGCTTTCTTTGCAGCTCCGTGACTCCGTGTGGAAATCACAGACGCCATCCCGGTGATTGAGGGAAAATGACCGGCAGGGAGTGTTTGTCTTATGACGACTGGCTGTCCGAGAGGCGAGAAAAGATCATGCGGCCGGCGCTGTTCTGCAGCACGCTGGTGACGACGGTATCCACTTCCCGACCCAGTTCCCGGCTCCCCTGTTCCACGACGACCATGGTGCCGTCGTCCAGGTAACCGACCCCCTGGCCAAGACCTTCCCCTTCCTTGATGATCTTGATGCGAACATGTTCGCCGGGGATGAAACGGGGTTTCAAGGCGTTGGCGACTTCGTTCAGGTTGACCACATCGACCCCCTGAACGCTGGCCAGCTTGTTCAGGTTCACGTCGTTGGTGACGAGGCGACCATTGAGTTCACGAGAGAGTTCGACGAGCCGCTGGTCGACCGTTTTGTCGGAGTTCGAGGCCGCTTCATGAACCCGGATTTCGACTTTCGGGTCCTGCTGCAGTTTCTTCAGCACATCCAGCCCGCGCCGTCCCCGGCCGCGGCGCAGCTTGTCGTGACTGTCGGCGATGTCTTGAACTTCCTGCAGAATGAACTGCGGGACGACGAACTCGGAATCCACAATATGCGTCGTCACCATGTCCGCGATCCGGCCGTCGATCAGGGCGCTGGAATCGAGAATCAACGGGCGCCCTCCTTTGAGTTCCCGTGAGAACTCGACATAGGGGATCACCAGCCGGAACTGATCTTTGGTCTGGAGCAGAAACGTGATGCAGAGATACGGAAGAATCAGCAGTGTCAGCAGGGAGAAGGCGGCGAAATACCCGTTCCCTTCATTCTGGAACAGGTCCTGCATGCTGAACAGCGGCCGCATGGCCAGGTTGAACAGATAAGCCAGCAGGACTCCGATAAGGAGACCGAAATAGACGGCTGAAACGATGTCGACCCGCTTCTGGGGGATGAGGACGTCGACCAGCAGAATGCACATCGTCAGCAGCGTCATCAGGCAGAAGCTGATGACCGGATACTCCTGCATGGAGGGAGGAGCCGCATCGCTACTGAACATAAACGTCGCCAATGCGCCGACGCAGATCAGGATGTAAAGTGCACGAATGACGAGCAGCAGCATAGGTAGGAATCTAGAGGGCTGAAGGCAGGAGGCCCAGTACGCGGCGCCTGTCGAAACAGAACACGACAACTGGAATCCATTTCGGATGGATTGATGACTGCCGTCCCGTCGTTCCACAATCCGCAGGATCAGCCCTGTTCAATTCCTGGCGGCGTGTCAGTCCGGGGTCGAGCGGAGTCACCATTGATCTCGCAGCAGGAAACGGACGGCTCAGCTGGCTGATCCGATCTGAGAGGAAATCCGAACCGGGATTGAAAGCTGTCGGGGGCTCAGCAGCCTGACGGACAGTCAACATTCCAGGGGTATTCAGATCTCGCTCACAGAACTCCTGCCACTTGAGATGGCAGATCCACAGGCGTTCCTGAGATGAGATGCACATCATCCTGAACGGAAGATGGCCCCGTGTCTCAACATCAAACACCGCCTGTTTCACACTGTTGGGAAATAATACGCTGGCATTCAGCAAAATGCCAAGAGTTCGAGAGATGGGGCTCGTGAGAAATCAGAAATTGCATTCCACTCACCGGCAGTATCCGATGGGTCCGGCAGGCCGTTCCAGGTGGCCACTCTGAAGTGGCACGCAGGGTTGCGAATTTTCACGAAGATCGGTCGCTGGAACAGGCTCACCAGTCAGGCGAGCATCTGATTTTCCCAATCGCCAGAAACACAGACGCCCGGACCACGGGGAATTTCCGTGCCGGGCATCGGGATTCATCGGTGCCGGAGCACTGATCTCAACGATCTGGCGCACGGGCACCAGCACTCTTTCCGGTGAAACGCTGCACGGCGACATGCTGGACCGAACCGGTCCGGATGGCAGCGTTTCAAGCGGAGGTCGTCGATTCTTCTTTGGGCTCAGATGTTGGAGGCTCGAATCGGGGAGCCTTCCAGTTCTGTTCGTCACTTTCGACGGCCGGACGGGAATTCTGGTTGGAATTGGAATAGTTCGAATTTCCGGGAGAACGGATGTCGTCTTCGATTCCGTTCATTCCCTTCTTGAATTCAACGATCCCTTTGCCGAGACTGCGTGCCACCTCCGGTAACCGCTTACCGAACAGCAGCAACGCAATGATTCCCAGCACGATCATTTCTGGGGGGCCGACTCCAAACATGCTGTCACCTGTTTCTGTTCAAATTCTCGGGGTGTGACCGACGGACAACCGTTCCACATTCAGAACGCACATCCGGACACTCAGCGAGCGAATGGAGCAGATCGGAACGGAATTCCGAACATCAGCGGATTCAGGTGGCAGGCACCATGCAGACGAGTCCCTGTCCGGAGAATCCGGTCCATTGCACTCGTGTTGGCCCACCCGCGTCGAGCAAACCTGTTGAGCAATCACAATCATAAACCGAAATCGACCTAAGTCAAATCCGGATCTCAAGGGAGAAACGCCCGGGAACAGGCGGAGCGGCCTTCTGTTTTTGTAACATCTAGGCGGCAAATCGTTTAGAAAACTGAGTCCCGGCCGGGTTCGGAAGTGCCCCGCAGCGTTTCAGCAGGATCTCCGCGCAGTGGGCGACTCCCCCCGCCTGAACGACGGAGTCGGCCAGAGCGTCGACTTCTGACTGAACTTTCTCCAGCGACGCTGGATTCTCGAGCCATCCATTCAGGACGCGGGTCATCTGCTCAATCTGGTGGCCATGGCGGAAGACACAGGGGAATTCCGGCATCAGTCCCCGCCCGGAAATCAGATTCGGCAGCGTCATGTAACGGCAAGTCACCAGCAGTTTCGCCAGCGCCGCCATGACGACACCGCCACGGTAGACGACAACCGCCGGCTTCCGTCGAGCGAGCAGTTCCAGACTCACCGAACCGGAGACCATCAGGCAGCAGTCCGCCGCCTCAATGACTTCCGACGTCTTCCCCAGATAGAGATCAATCGGCAGGCCAGCCCCTTCTTCGGCGATCAAGGCCTGGCAGCGGTCAAAGTGCCATTGCTTGTAACAGGCCACCGGGAAGCGAACATCCGGGTGACGCTGGTGCAACTGTCGGATGACATCCAGCATGAGCGGGAAATTGCGAAGGACTTCCTGTTTTCTGGATCCCGGCAGGAGGGCGACTCGTCGAGAAGACCGATTTCGAAGTGTCTGGAGAACCGCTGGATCGAGTGCATGTCTGGCGACGTCATCAAAGAACGGGTGCCCGACGTATTCCACGTCAATTCCCCGTTCCCGATACCATTCCGCTTCGAACGGCAGGACCGACAGCACGCAATCGACCGATTTACGAACTTTCCGAATCCGCCATCCGGCCCAGGCCCAGAGTTGTGGGGGGCAGTAGTAATAGACCGGAATTCCGGCTCGTTTCGCGGCCTTGGCGATCCACCAGTTGAACCCGGGAAAATCGACCAGCAACACGGCGTCCGGGCGTTCCTGCTGAAAGAACTGGTCGGCCTGTTTGTAGAGAGCCCAGAATTTCCGGATCAGCGGCAGAACGGCCATGATGCCCATCACGGCCAGGTCGGTCAGTCGAAAGAGCTGATTCTGCCCGGCGTCGGCCAGTTCCGTCCCGCCAAAACCGGAGACAGTCAATTCCGGATGACGCCGACGCAACTCACCAACCAGCTGCGCGGCATGCTGATCGCCACTTGGTTCTCCAGCAGAAATAAAGAGATGCATCGTTCCGCCTCCCTGCGGAATGAGATCTGACAGTCGACGTCACATCAGAAAGAGAGGCCTGGCAGCAGTCCACCGACGGAATTGTCTGTTCAGCCACGGCCAGACGTTACACCATTTCACGACGATTCCGCCAGACGGGATTCCCCCGGTCGATTATCTGACGATCAGCAGGTGCCCGAAGTCGGTCGTCTGGGGAGACATCCTGTACGGTTCCCGCTTGTTTAATGTGTCAACAACCGTTTTAAACGCACCGCGCGGCAAAGGGGGATCAGTCTCCTGGGCCTGCCGCAGCAACTCTTCCACTTTGTCGAAACGTCCGGCTTCGGCCTGGACAACGGCCGACAGGACGAGGGCAGCATAGGGTTTCAGGGCTCCCTGCTTCGACAACCCTTCCGCCAGTGACTCGGCCTCCGCTGCATCCCGGACTGTGGCATCCGGTGCGGCGGCTCTGATCCAGGCAAGATTATTTCGGGCGATCAGGTGATCCGGGGAAATCGTGACAACGTGCTGGTAGTCGGCGATTGCCTTCGCATATTGCCCGGTTTTTTCGAACAGCCGTGCCCGATACAGGAGTGCGCCAGGGGAATCAGGGACGGATTCCAGCAGTTTCGTGTACTGAGCAATGGCACCGTCATAGTCCTGTATCCGGCTGATTTGCAGCGCTGCTTCATAGCTGCCGCTTGACCACTCCGGAAGATCTGCCTGCATGGCCTGGCAGTATTGCTTCACTCGTTTGTTCCAGCCCTGAAGACGAATCTGTTCGATGTTCCTCTTCCACTCACCGGCTTTTCTCCCACGTTCGATGTCATAGCGAAACATGTTGTCCGCGGTGAGAGGGGCATTCAGCTTTCGCAGTTGCACGGTTGCCAGAGCGCGGATTTTCGAATCCACCTCCAGGCTTCCGGCGACAGCCTGCAGATAACGGATTCCCTCATCGCGTTCCCCGATGCTCACCAGAATTTGCCCCAGAGAGTGTGCCCAGTACATGACCGATTTCTCATCCGGGTACATGGACAGGGCAAAGTTCCGATCCGCTTCCGTGAACTCGGATTTTCCGGAGCGGATCGAGCGCCGCCATAACTCACAAAGATGGCTGGCGGTTCCGAAGACACTTCGGTCTGCGTTCTCCGCGATCAGTTTCGCACTTTCTTCGGCCTCTCCTTTTTCCTGCAGCAGCAATGCCAGTTGAATGTTTCGCAGTTCCTGCACACGAGGGCTGGTGATCTTTCTCCAGGCATCAATCGCGGCTTCAGAATCCGATTCCAGTTCGTAATAGATTGCTCGTTCGTATGAAAACGTCTGTGCATCCGGTTCCCAGTGTGACATCACCTGCTGGACATGTTCCCGGGCTCCTTCCAGATCGCCGCGACCTGTCCGTCGACACCACAGATACCATTCGAACCAGTCCCCGTCATATCGCCCGGCCCGGGCTTTTGTCAGGTCTTCAGACGTCTTCCAGTCTCCGAGTCCTTCCAGGCACTGGGAGCCGGTTTCCAGTCCCCAGGAGGAATAACTCTGCGCGGCATTCATGGCATGAGGTTTTGCCGTTTTGAAGTCTCCGCGCCGCATGAAACCCATCGCCAGACCGTTTGAAATCTGCGCATGTTCCAGTCCGAAACTGGGTTGTTCGAGAGCCAGCAGCATCTGCTTTCGATACTCCTGGGGATTTCCCCGATTGAGATAATGGATCGCGAAACTCCGGAACAGTCGCGGAGAAGGATCAGCGGCAACCGCTTTTTTCCAGCAGCGTTCTGCCCGGTCGGCAAACTCGGAATCGACCAGAGATGACTGATCGAAGAACGTGGCAAGTGCAATCAACGTGTTGACGTTGTCCGTCTGTTCCCATTCCGGATTGCCTGGAACAGTTGGCTCCCAGACATAGCTGATGACATGATTCTGAACCGCCGGACAGTTGGGACTGACCCGTTGCAGCACGGCAATCACCTTCCGGCGTGGCGTGATGGGAAAATTCGGGTCTTCGATAAAACGGAGCAGCTCCGGGGTGACACTGTCCCGGTGAGCATGGGCAGACTGAATGGCCGCGTCCAGCCCCGGGACACGCAGAGATCGCAGTGAATTCAGGATCGGCAGGGAGCGGTCTCCCACCGGAAGCCGCAACAGGACTGGGGCCACTCGGGCCAGGGACCCACGTGCCTGGTCCGTATCAGACCGGAACGCCCCCAGCAGGTCGACCGCTGGATGACCTTCCAGCAGCGGCATCAACTGGGCAACCGTCTCCGTGGAATCCACCCCGAGGTGGGATCTCTCCGTTTTCAGCACCTCGAGAGCATGCGCGAAGTGTAAATTCTCCGCCAGCATTCCAACGGTGGACAGAGGAGGAAATCTCACGTCCTGTTCTGGAGACGCTTTCAGGGCCGCCACCAGATCACGCGTGATTTCCAACTGGTCGGAAAAGCCTTCCGAGTCTTCGAATTCCCCGATCAGTTCGTCCATTCCCTCCGGCAGCGGATGGAAGTTCTGCATACTCTCAGGAAATGTTCTGACAAACTGAACCAGCTGTGCCTGTCCGGCGGATCGTCGCAGCCCCAGTTCTTGACCGCCTGCCAGGCTTCCCAAGGCACGATAACACTCCGGAGTTCGTTCCAGTACGGCGGCAGCGGCAGCGATCTGTTGCGGTTCCGTGCCGGCCATCTCCGCCGCCAGCAGTTGGAAATACGCGGCAAGGGGAATTTCTTTCTCCACATTCTCTGTGATCTGTTGATCATTCCAGATCACAAAACTCTCGAGCGCCGGAGCCCAGTCGGGACGTGGCGTCTCACCTGGGAGAGAGCGTGCCCGATCCACTTCCCGTTCCGCTGCGGCGTGCAGGCCGGTCAGCATCAGCGCCAGTCCTTTGGCCCAGGCCAGTCCGGCATGTTCCGGATGGTTTCGCATTCCACGCTGAGCGTAGATCAATCCCCGGGCCTTGAAGATCTTGCTTTCAATCCCCCAGTGCAGTTCCGTCAGACTTCCCAGCAGTACGTAGCACAACGAAATTTCGGCATGCAATTCCGGAGAATCCGGGGTCTCTTTCAATGCCTGATGGAGTGTCTGCAAATGGCTCAGGCACAAAAACGGGTCGAGCAGTTCTTCCGCATTCACGGGTTCCCATTCTGTCTTCGCGTCGCCAGACGGACGTTGCGCCGCGGGAAGATTTCGCGCCTTCAGAATCTCCCGAAAATCTTTGGTCGACCATGTCTCTGTCATGTTGAGCAGAAACTCAACAGCCTGGTCGTCCATTGCCGGAAGTGTCACCTCCAGCACATTCGACGGAACGGACCCATCCGAGGACAGAGCCATCTTCCCGGGAGTTGTCGGGTTCGGGATGAACACCAGTGCGAAACGGTGCCGGTTGTCTCCTTCTTTCCCGTCCCCCTCGCGCAAAAATTCGTCCCAGACCAGAACGTCAAACTCTTCCCGTGCCGTGATCAGAAACGACTGGCGGATCAATTCCCGCTGGATGACGGCCATGTACGGGCCCCGGTGTTCCGGTGCCCGCATCACGACACACTGCCGGGGAGTGGGATCCGCTGCATTGACGGAGAATGCACAGCAGAAAACCAGCGGAACAGCCAGCAGCATCACAATGAACACAGGGAGCGCATGAACACCTGTCAGGATGCGGTGAGCAATGGGCCGTCGATCAGCAGAAGCTGACATCGAACTCTCTCCTCAGCACAACGATTGGCCCTTGCTCGTTGTACCATAGAGACGATTGAAAACAGGCTTGTCAGGGCCATCGTCGCGATGGGGAAGTGCTGATCAGAAGTCATGACGTTCTCGACCAGTCTGGTCGATCATGTGGCCGCGAAGCGCGTCTTTCCCTCAATGAAACATTGAGTTTCCACGAGCCAGGACGTCACAGGAATGACGGAGTCGTTCTCATCAGACGGGCTGCCGGAGAAACGGATCATGTCGTTCGGCACAACCTCGATTCCAGTCAGTCTTTCACCATCGTCCGGAATCTCGTCCCTGCGTCAAGTCTCAGCGGTGCAGGTCGCTTCGATTGCCACGATCCAACGGCAACGATTCAACTGCCGCCATCCACCCGCCGCCACCATCCAATTGTTCGAATCAGTCTTCCAGAACCGTGGGGCGGTCAAAGATCTGGCCAGGTTCCAGTCGGGCCTGCAGTTCTTCCCGATCCAGCGCGTAGAGTGGACTGATTTCGATCGGCGAATCGTTTTCGAGAACGGCGCCGGCAGATTCCAGCCAGTCCCGGGCGATCTGAATCAATGCGGCACGGCTGCTGGCAGGAGAGTCATTCCCTTCGGCGTTCTTGACCGGGTTAAACTCGCGAGCCCGATTTCCTTCCACAACCAGTGCCACGTTTGCCTGAGGCAGTGCGTCGAAAATGAATTGCTCGAATTTTCGTCCGTTCGGTTTCTCCGGAGTCAGCGAATGTCCGCTGGCATCGACGGTCCCGATTTTCTTGTGTGCAATATGGAACGGCAGGCTCAGATCTCCTTCCACCAGCCGTTCAATAAACTGACGCTGAAAGACATGGATCGCGGTGTTGCCCGCCCAGAAGACGGGTGTGCCGTCCGCCTGCAGGCGACGAGATTCCTCGCCGGGAAGATCGCTGTACTCGATGATCTCCGTCTTCCCGTCGACTGACACCAGAACCCCCATCTTTTCGTCCGGGCTGACTTTCGCCACGACTTTCGTTGTCAGGTCCGAACCACTTCGAAGATGGTGTCCCAGCAACTCCGGATCGCAGATGATGGCCGTCGGGTTATCGACCTGATGATAGTAGAGATGTTCAATTCCCCGGTCTTTCATCACCCCCAGCAATCCGCTGCGCTGAAGTGCCCGCAGCATGCCGCCATGTCCGTCGGGACTCGTGGCGACCCGATCGATGCTTTCCAGCAGAATCCGGGAGGAGTCCGGCTCGACGGCCGGAAGCGATGCCTGTTGAAAGAAGAAGACGTCTTCTTCATTCAGCCCGAAGTAACGATTGGCTTCGAAGAACGCGACCGTCGGCTTGTGTGTCGCTTCGCTGGTCATGATGAAGTAGGGGATCGGGGCCCCCGCGCGGCGGGACCGGGCGAGGATCTGTTCACAATGAATCTGGAACAGCGTCCGTTCGCTGACGGGACCGATGGGGAACATTCCTTTGGGATCATTGAACCCGAGCCGGGATCCCTGTCCGCCTGCGACCAGAATCGCGCCGACTTTCCCTTCTCGCAGAACGGCTTCGCCGAGATCGGCGGCTTCGAACTGCCGGTCCCGGTCCGCCTGCGAGGCGGGGAGACGCACAAGTTGTGTCGGCGAGATGGCCCGTTTCGCCCGTTGTGCCGGCGTGTCGGCAGCAGTGGTGGTCTCTTTGAGATTCGCCAGCCGTTCCACGAGCGGGAAATCGATGTCGTCGATCTGGCGAATCAGCGCTTGCCGTTGACGTTCTGTCAGTTGTTCCCAGAAAGCGAGGAGGTGCGTCTGGTTGTATTTTTCCAGCAGAGCGAGCGTCAGTTTCGGAACGTGCATGAGTCTCTCCAGTGGGGCTCGCGACGCGGTCAGACTCGCGATCAGACCGCTGTCGTCGTTGTATCGTAATCCCCGGAATGTTGCGATCGGCTTGAATAAATCCGGCTGGCCTTCACAATACCTGACATCCGATCGCGATGAACAGGTACGTTGTTCTACGTGGAGATTTGGGGAACGCAAGCCCTTGCCGGCGGAAAATCGATTTCCGGTTTTCCGAAGACAGGTACAAGTGACAGACGGAACAGAATGTCAACAGGTTTTGCCATTGTCGGCACGGGGATGATTGCCCGATTTCACGCACAGGCGATTCAGGCGATTCCGGCCGCGCAGTTGATCGGCTGCTTCAATCACAATCAGGACAAAGCGATTGCGTTCGCCGCGGAATTCCAGTGCCAGGCCTACTCGGATCTGGACGAGATGCTGGCGAATCCGGCGATTCAGGTCATCACGATCTGTACCCCCAGTGGTGCCCATCTCGAACCGGCTCTGGCTGCCGCCCGGGCCGGCAAGCATGTGCTGGTGGAGAAGCCGCTCGAGATCACACTGGAACGCTGCGACGCCATCATCAAGGCCTGTGAACAGGCCGGAACATTGCTGGGAGCGATTCTTCCCTCCCGCTTCAGCCCGGCAAATATCGCCCTGAAGCAGGCGATTGAACTGGGACGCTTTGGACGCCTGACACTCGGTGACACCTACGTGAAATGGTGGCGGACCCAGGAGTATTACGACGGGGGGGGATGGCGCGGCACCTGGGCACTCGACGGAGGGGGAGCCTATATGAATCAGGCGATTCACAATGTGGATCTGCTCTGCTGGTTCATGGGAGACGTCTCCGAAGTGTGCGGGTTGACCGCGACGCTGGCGCATGAACGGATCGAAGTCGAAGATGTCGGGACGGCGATCGTCAAATTCAAAAACGGGGCGCTGGGAACATTGGAGGCCAGTACCGCTGTCTATCCGGGACTGTTGAAAAAGACGGAGATTCACGGTTCCGAAGGCTCTGCGATCATTGAACAGGATTCCATCCTGTTGTGGAACTTCAAAAATCCACTTCCGGAAGATACGGAGATTCTGGCGAAGTACGGGGCGGGGAACGCCGTGTCAGGCGGGGCTTCGGATCCGAAAGCGATCTCCTTCGTTGGACATCAGCGGCAGTTCGAGGATTTCATTGATGCCATCCAGATCGGACGCAAGCCGTTGATCGACGGGCAGGAAGGTCGCAAGAGCGTCGAACTGATCCTGGCAATTTATCAATCCTGCCGGGAAGGAAAGCGGATTCGACTCTCCTGATTGTTCGAATCGTGCTCGCCGGTCTCTGTCTTTCCAACGAATACGCCATCATGTCGAATCGCATTGTCTCGCTGATTGCCAGTGCCACGGAAATCGTCCATGCCTTGGGATTGGGGCAGGAACTGGTGGGCCGATCGCACGAGTGTGATGTTCCCCACGAGGTGCAGACACTCCCGGTCTGTTCGAAACCCCGGATCGACGTCCACGCGACCAGTGGGGAGATCGACCGTCAGGTGCGGCAGTCATTGACGGAAGCATTGTCCATTTATGAAGTCTCCGCCGAAGAACTGAATCGACTGCAGCCGACCCATCTGCTGACACAAACCCAGTGCGATGTCTGTGCGGTCAGCCTGACGGATGTGCAACAGGCACTGCATGGACTCGTCGCGTCTCAGCCGACGATCGTGTCTCACAATGCCGCGACCCTGAACGGCATCTGGCAGGACATTCAGGCCACGGCCGACGCACTGGGAGTTTCAGAACGGGGAGCGGAACTGGTTCAGTCCCTGACCCGTCGCCTGCAGGAAATCCGGGATCGGGTCGGTGAGCCTCCGCACCGGCCACGCGTTGTCTGCATGGAATGGCTGCAGCCGATGATGGCGGCGGGAAACTGGACTCCGGAACTGATCGAGATCGCCGGCGGAATTCCCTTGCTCGCTGAAGCGGGAAAACACTCCCCGGGAATGGAGTGGGGAGAACTCGTTCGAACGAACCCGGATGTGATTGTTCTGGCTCCCTGCGGATTTGACATCCCGCGAACGATCTCGGAACTGGGAGTGCTCTTCGAAACTCCCGACTGGTTCGAACTGCGAGCGGTCCGGCAGGGACGCGTCTATCTCGCCGATGGAAACCAGTTCTTCAACCGGCCCGGCCCCCGCGTTGTGGAAACCGCAGAAGTGCTGTTTGAGATTCTCCACGATATCGGGCACAACCGCCCGGCGAACCGCTTTCATCGAACCGGCTGGTTACGTCTTGAAGAATGCTGAACAGGGCGGATGCCAGCTTTCCGGGATCGGACTGCTGTCATCCACCGAGTTCCTCTGATCAGACAACGGGAAATGATCCGAACAGGTCTTACTGGAGCGTCCAACCTGTCAGGACAGAGTGGTCACACCACTACTCTCCGACGGCCCAGGCGTTCCGGATCTGAAGTTCGCCGCTTTGAGGAGTCCAGCGCACGGCAGAATGCTCTCCGGCCTTCCAGGGGAGATCCTGATGGATCACTGTGCCGTTGAGCAACACGTTGACCGTGTCAGGACGGAATTCGAGATCCAGTGTCTGCCAGGTCTGAGCGGGGAGTGCCGCATTGACCAGCGGAGCCTTCCCGGACAATGCACCGCTGCTGTCCGGCGTCACGGTCCGACAGAAGGAATCGGACAAGCGCAGTTCCTGGTCCTTGCCGAAGGTCAGAATTCCGATCCCCTTTTCAGAATCGGAGGTCTTCGCGGGATGCAGCTGAAATTCCAGATGGAGACGTTTGACCTTCTCCGGGAGCACTCCGTCGTTCTTTCCGTCGAACAGTCTGATGGCATGCTGAGGCGCGTCGGCAGAGAGCGTCGCACTGCGACGGGCGACTTTTGCGAGTGTCCCGATTTCGATTTTCCCGCCGTTTTCGATCACGGTCAGAGTGCCGTCCTGATAGATGACGTCAGCGATGTCCCCGACGAAATGAATCCGGCCGTTTTTGATCTGCCCGGAGGATTCCACCGGCTTCGCTCCGGACCATCCATCTCCAGGTAAGCCTCCAAGATAGCCGATGGCGAGGAACTGATCTTTCTCCCCGGTGGTGATCTGCACCCCGATTTTGGTTTTGCCTCCGGCTTCGTTCAGCACTTCTCCATCGTACTCGCCGACGATCGTGGCCGACTCCAGAGCCCTGGAGTCGGCAAACCCGTTCTCCAGCGTGCCGCAGAACACAAAGACTCCCATGCAGCAACCCATCACAAAACAACGCATTGTCACCTCTCATCATCGTTCTGGCAAAAACCGGCGCAGCGAACCGGGAACTCCAATTGTTCCCGTCCGCGGCGCCGTTGAAATTTCAGGTTGGCACAGGATCGACCAAACCGGTCTAAAAAGTCTGTCCCGGAATTCTCCCTCTCCCCTGAGGGGAGAGGGTCGGGGTGAGGGGTTCGACCGGTGAGAAGTGTTTTCACTGGCAATGTTCGCCCCTCATCCGGCCTTACGGCCACCTTCTCCCCTCAGGGGAGAAGGATTTGAATTGTCTTGTTGACTTCTGGGACAGACTCCTCAAGCTTTCGTCATTCATGTCACGTACTGGCTCGTGGAAACCTCATGTTTCATGGAGGGAAAGACGTCCTTCGCGGCCACATGAGAGACCAAACCGGCCTAAAAATCCCCCAGCACTTCATTCCCCGCCCGGGTGGACAGGGCGTGATACAGGCCAGGCTTGAAACCAGTGGTCATGTCCACCAGTCCCTGATCGATGCTTTCATTGATGAACCGGACGGAGCCGTCGCCGAAGACGAAATGGGCGCCGCCGGAATGGTCGCTGCGGAAACGGGAGATGACGTTCGAGTCGACTCCTGCAGTGGATTTATTGTTGAAGTACGGAGTGATGAAGAAGGAGATCGACCCGCCGTCGGTGGTCGCTTCGACGTGAATGGGATATCCACTTCCCCAGTACCAGGCTCCATACTTCGGCCCGGACCCTTCCGGATCACCGCCGCAGCCGGTGTAATGCTTCATGGCCCAGTTCGTTTCACCGATCAGAAACGTGTTCGAGAGACCATCCGTCACGTCTCTGGAGCGGACGGTGTAATGCCCTCCCAGTGTCTGCTTGAACGAACTCAGGCGGGGGAGCGACTGAATGATGCCGTTCGTGGATGTCGACGTCGTCGATTCTCCCAGTGACGCATAAGGGGAGCGTCCGCCATTTGTGGCATAAGTCATGGGAGCCCGACCTCCGTCGCAGTTTCCGGCGGTTTGATCGGGAATCTGACGGGGAATCGTCGTGGTCGGACACATGTACGTGGGAATCCGCTGGCTGACGACCGGAAGATTCTCCGGCCCGTTGTTTGAATACCGAAAGTCGTACTTGTTGTAGAGGTTCTGCATTTCGATGTATGGCAGCAGCATCAGGAATGCCCCGGGCACTCCTTCCGTGGTGGTCAGTCGTCCGGTGCTCGCATCGATGTTCGGATACCCGGAGTTCGGGTAGACATTGAACGTGTCATGATAGTTGTGAACGGCCAGCCCAATCTGTTTCAGATTGTTCCGGCACTGGCTGCGTCGAGCCGCTTCCCGTGCCTGTTGCACAGCCGGCAGCAGCAGCGCGATCAGAATGGCAATGATCGCGATGACGACCAGCAGTTCGATGAGCGTGAATCCACGATGGGAAAATCGCATGGGTGGGTTCCCTGTTTCTGAAAGAGAATTGCTCTCTGAGTGATGAGGCCAAACATTCGGCCGGAGCACTGGCGGACAATTCCTCAAGGGAATCTGGCTGGCTATCTGGTAGACACTGAGACTCAGTATCTTGAAGTTCAGCAGGTCAGCGTCACACGATATCGAAAGGTTCTGAACAGAAGATGACGCCAACATGACAATTCTGTCATTTTTCAGCGGGCTTAAAAACCGGAAAACATTCCGTAATCCACTGTGCATCAATGCTTTGCGGCAATTTGAAAATAATCTGTCGGCGAAACGGAGCGAGACGGCACGATCGGGATTCGAATCCGAAAGCAGGCTCCCTCCCCGGGGATGCTCTCCACATCAATGGACCCGGAGTGCAGTTCCACCACCCCTTTCACGATGGCCAGCCCGAGTCCCACCCCACCGCTGGCCTGATTGCGGGAGGGGTCGACCCGATAGAAACGGTCAAACAGATGCGGGAGATGAGCCGCTTCAATTCCGCACCCGGTATCCTCGACCTCGATCAGCAGAGACTCCCCCTGGCGGCCGCCGCGGATCGTGATTCGTCCTCCGGCCGGGGTATACGTCATCGCATTCAGAATCAGATTGCCGATGGCCCGTTGAAACAGGGAGCGATTCAACTCCGCAGTCAATGGCTCCTGAACCTCCACCAGCAGAGTCAATCCGGCTTCTTCCGCCTGCTCCGCAAAGAAGTCGCAGATTGTCTGCAGTTCACGATGCAGTTCACAGGGACTGCGTTCGACCTGTGTTTCAGGATGCTCTGCCCGGGCGAGAAACAACAGGTTTTCAATCAGTCGTGTCAGCCGGTCACATTCTTCCAGTGCAGAGCCGATGGTGTCGGAATACTCCTCGAGTGACCGTTCCCGCTGCAGCGCGACATCGAGTTCTCCCCGGAGATTGTTGACAGGCGTCCGGAGTTCATGGGCAATGTCTTCGGAGAACTGTGACAGGCGGGAAAAAGAACATTCCAGCCGGGAAAGCATCTGGTTGAAGGTCTTCGCCAGTTGCTGGATCTCCAACGGCATTCCCCGGAGATCGAGACGCTGATTGAGATTGCTGACCTGAATCGATTCTGCGGCCGTTGACACATTGCGGAGCGGACGCATCCCCCGCTGAGCGATCCAGTATCCCACCCCCAGGCACGCGACGAAGGCGAGAATCAGCGCCAGACGAGAGTTCGCATGATACTGCCGTAACACATCCTCTTCCTGCGTCCTGTCGAGAGCCATCTGAATCTGCCAGAGCGCCCGGTCCTGTTCACCGGTCGGGACGTTTGTGGAAAGCAGCCGCAAATCGCGCTGGGACAGTTTCACATCCTGAAAATGAGGGGCGGAGATCTCACTGGGGGCCGGAAACTGATCTGCCGGGATGAGTGTGCCGAGCCCTGGTGTTTCCGCGACGACAACATTTTGTGCGTCTGTGACGCGTATCAGAAACTGCGGCGACCGATCTCGGTCCTGCGGGCGGCCAATGACGTTGAGCAGTGATGTGCTGTCGGACTTCAATTCCTGAATCAGAGCCTGCAGCAGGCGGGCTCGATCGACAAGAGACTGGTCACTCTTGCGATTCAGTTTGCTGGTCATGGACCATTGCAGGCAGACCACCGTCAGCAGCACGATCAGGAACGCCGCGAACGAGTAATAGCCCGTCAGAATCATCGCCAGGGACCAGCGCGATCCGGCCTGCATCTCAGCGGTCAGGGTCAAGGACATAGCCTTTGCCTCGCACGGTCTGAATCAGCTTGACGGGAAAAGGAGCATCCACCTTCGCTCGCAGTCGGCGAATATGCACATCGACCACATTCGTGTCACTGTCGAAGTTGATGTCCCAGACCTCCTCGGCGATCACGGTCCGTGAGAGGACCTCGCCACTGCGGCGCGCGAGCAGACTCAGCAGTTGAAACTCTTTCTGTGTCAGGTCCAGCTTGCGCCCTTCACGGGCGACCCGGTTTCTGGGCAGATCGATTTCCAGATCCGCAATCTGAATCACTTCCGCCTGGCGGACGGGACCGCGTCGCAGAATCGTGCGGATCCGGGCCAGCAGTTCTGAAAATGCGAACGGTTTGACCAGATAATCGTCGGCCCCGAGTTCCAACCCGCGAACCCGGTCTTCAATGGCGTCCCGCGCGGTCAGAATCAGGACAGGTGTCTGATAACCCAGTCGGCGGAACGTCGACAGGACGGTCCAACCGTCCATCTGCGGAAGCATCACGTCGAGAATGATCAGGTCGAATGGCAGGGTCTTGGCGTGCTGCAGACCGTCATGTCCCCGATGGGCGACATCGACGACGTACCCCTGTTCCTTCAATCCTTTTGCCAGATAGGCCGCAGTCTTCGGTTCATCCTCGACGACCAGAATATGCACCGGAGTTGCCCTGCAGAGTCAGAAATCAGGAGCCACAAAGATTGAGACTGAACTGAGACTGAGTCTCATCTTGTTTTCAGGCTACTGGTTTTCCGGAGAGGAATGCAAGCGCAGGAAACCACAGGGAGAATTTCTGGCCCTCTCCGGCCGGGCCGAACGAACCAGTCAATTCAGTGATTCGGCGTCATCGGCAGGACGTTTCCGCCCTTCTGTGGACTGTCCACCGACCACGGTGATCACGTCGGCGGCATCGATCAGCATCCGGCGGTTCTCTTCAAAACTGACCAGCAGCTTCTTCGCGAGGATCTCCTGGGCGAGGACTTTCCCTTTTCCCTGCTTGGTGATCACCATCTTGCCGACTTTCGGAAGCGCCCGCTGGTACTCCTCATACGTGTCGTATTCATACCGCAGGCAGCATTTCAAGCGGCCACACCGGCCTGAGATTTTATTGGGATCGAGCGAGGCCTTCTGGACTTTGGCCATCTTCATCGAAACCGGCGGCATCTCGGTGAGATGGGTGTTACAGCAGACTGGTTTTCCGCAGTCCCCGTAATCCGCCATCAGCTTGGCTTCATCCCGCAGACCGATCTGCCGCATCTCAATCCGGGACTGAAACTCACGGGTCAGCGCTTTGACCAGTTCCCGAAAATCGACACGGGCCTCAGCGGCATAGTAGACGATGACCCGTTCTCCGCCGAACAGATGTTCGACGTCCACCAGCTGCATGGCAGCCGCATACTGTCCGACGAGACGCTGGCATTTCAGAAAAAGTTCCTGCTCGCGCTGCCAGAGTTGACGCTGCGTGGCCTCATCTTCGGGGGTCACTCCCCGGATGATGCGTCCGGCGGGGTCCTGTTTTCCCAGGTAATCCCGGGTGCGGTCGGTGGCTTCGCAGAGCACTTCTCCCCATTCCGTCCCGCGTGGACTGCGGACAATCACCTGCGCCCCCCGGGCGAAATCAGGAGGTCCCTTGGTGGAGAACTCTCCCAGTTGCCGGGTCGTACCGTAACGGACAATATAGCGCTGAGGCATGGACGATCACATCGAGACGAAAACGCATGGGAATTTCCCTGCAGTCTGTCCAAACCGCCGGGAAAGAGCAAGCTCTTGTATTGGCAATTCGTTTCGCCAACAATTTCGTTTTGGAAAATCCCCCTCGGAATGATCAAGTCCCTGCCGGAATGCCGCTGTGTCAGGCAGGTCCATTCCGGATTTCAGCAAGTGTATGAATCCATGAAAACGGTTTGTCTGTTCGATATCGACGGGACGTTGTTGAGTTCTGGCGGGGCTGGCCAGTTTGCAATGGAGCAGGCACTCGCAGAAGTCTTTGGAGTCACCGGCCCGTATCATGATATTCCGGCTGCCGGCCGGACCGATCGGGCGATCACGCGCGACCTGTTCGACTTCCATCAGCTCGCCGTTTCAGAGGATCAGTGGAATGTGTTCCTCGATGAATACCTGAAGCAGCTGCCGATGGCTCTGACAGAGAAAAGCGGCTGCATTCTTCCCGGCGTTTCAGAACTGCTCCGGAAACTCAGCACGCGCGACGACGTTGTGCTGGGATTGCTTACCGGAAATCTGGAACGCGGGGCTCGGGTGAAACTCGAGCATTATGACCTGTTCCATTACTTCCAGTTTGGTGGCTATGGTGACGACCATGCCCACCGGGACGACGTCGCCCGGCTCGCACATGCGGCAGCCGATCGACATCTCGACGGAGCCCTGCAGTCGGACCGTGTCTGGGTGATTGGAGACACTCCGGCCGATGTTCAGTGTGGACGGGCGATTGGTGCGAAAATCCTCGCCGTGGCCACCGGGATTCATTCCTATGATGTCCTGGCATCGACGCAACCGGACCAGTTACGAGCCGATCTGGGAACGCACGACGAAGTCTTCGACATTCTCGTGGGGGCCGCATAACACCGGTCTGACGGATTCAGACAACACCGCTTCCGCTTCTTCTCTTCTCGGAATCACACATGCCATACGGTCTGCAACTTGGACTGAGTGCCGTCGTGGCATTTTTGATTGGATCGATCCCATTCAGCTTGTACATCGCGCGCGCCGTGGCCGGGATCGATCTGCGGAAGCATGGAAGCGGCAACGTGGGGGCCACGAACGTGGCCCGAACCGTCGGCTGGAAATGGGGGATCGCGGCCCTGTTGCTGGATGCCACGAAGGGAGTTCTGCCGACGCTGCTGCTCCCCTGGCTGATGTCAGAACCGTCGCCGGCACTCTTTCATGAACGGACCCTGTGTGGCGCCGCGGCCGTGATGGGGCATATGTTTTCTCCCTGGCTCGGATTTCGGGGAGGGAAAGGAGTCGCCACGGCACTGGGCGTGGTGGCCGTGCTGGCTCCCGTTGCAACCGGCTGTGCGTTTCTGGTCTTTGTCCTGACGTTCATCTTCTCACGGATCGTCGCTCTGTCTTCAATTCTTGCCGCGGTGACCTATGGGGTCGCCGAATTTCTGTTTCGCGGAGACGTGCTTTCGTCCCGGGAGGGTTGGGGGCTGGGAGTCTTCGCCGTGGCGATTCCGCTGCTGATCATTTTCCGGCACCGCTCAAACCTGGTGCGGCTGTGGAATGGTCAGGAAACCCGACTTCAGCTCAGGAAAAAAGAAGCGGCTCCGCAGGACGGTGACTCCACTCAAGCGTAAAGCACGTTCCTGTGCTGGCTGAATGGCAGGAGCGCGTGACGTGATCGTACGATCGGCGGGCATCGCCGTTTCGCGGTGAGCAGGCAGTCTGCCGGGCCCAACTCACGAACATTCGGAGCGGGGATCCCCCAGGAATTCTGATGACGGATCTCCCGTCACTTCCTGAACGCTGATGCCTGTGTACCGGCGCTCCATGTTGGAGAGTTTCAGAAGATGCTTCCAGGCTGCCTGACGGGCTTCGTCGGCAGAGTCGAAGAGTGGAAATTCAGGGTAATTACGGTCCAGCCGGCCAATAATAATCGGGCGGTACTTCGTCATATCCATCCTTGCCTTCCGCGCAACTCGCCATCCGGTGCGCTCGGCATGCGGCCTCATTTTCAAACGACCTGAACCAGTTTTTCAGCACTTCCCAGTTTGTCCCGATGAGGGGGAATGTGGGTCGTGATCGTGGATCGGAAATGCAGGACATTCCCAGTCGTTTCTGACTTCTGAATCCTGATCCCTTGTCGTTGACATGTCTCGTTGACATGTCTTGCAAAAACGATCTACGGTACCAAAGTTTTGCACCGGAACAAGATGAATCGTTTGTTGCGAAGAGTAACACATGCGAATTTCATCAAATCGATGCGGAGGAATCCCCGGTAATTTTCCGTGCAAAATCTCTCGCCATATCGAATTACAATCGGCAGAAGCGAAGAGGAAACAATTTCCCGGTTTCGTTGAAATTCACAAATCTTTGAGCGCTTGATGAGCCGCCACACGGTGAACAGCCGACAGAATCGGCTCTCTGATCCCGTCTTCGCGGAAGGCCCCTGTCTTCAGAAATCTCAGGCTGGCCTCAATGACGTTCAGGTTCCACATCATCGCGGTGTGCAAGGTTCGAACCGTCAGAAAATCCGCTGCCCCGGGAAGACGGGTCGATTCCACCGTGACGGTTCCGTCATCATCCCCCGGAATCCACCAATTCCATCCCCCGGCTGTTCCCCGGCCGCCGGCAATCACGCCAAATTCCAAGTCCGGGACCGGAAGCGTACTGATGAAACTGGAATCTCCTTCGACCAGTTGCTGTCCGGCGATTCCCAGCGTCCAGCGAAAGGCCCAGTGTTGATGCAGCAGTGTCGCCATGTGGGCTCCGAGATTCGGAACTCCAAGCATGACCAGTCGATGCAGTCGCGCATCACGTCGTTCCTGTTCCATTTGCAGATAGGTTCGAACAATCAGTCCCCCCATGCTGTGCCCGATCAGGTCGATCTGATCGATTCCATCCAGTGAAGACAGCACCCGTTTCAGATATTGAGCGGATTCGGCGATGGACACCTGTGTGCTGGGGTAATCGATCGGAACCACTGTTGCCCCCGTGTTCACGATGGCCCGAGAGAGCTTTGAGAACGATTTTGAAGAGCGAATGATTCCATGCAGCAGGATGACGGCTCGTCCTGACATGGGAGGGAGCGATCGTTTCCTCTGAATTTCAGAAAGCACCGCGAGACAATTTTCTTCCGTTCCGGAAGCCATCCGTCGATCCTGCGGACTGAGGAGACGGTAGTGATCTGAGTGAACGCGATGTTGAATGCGATACCCTCGGAAGAATCGCACATCTCCCCAGAACTGCCGGCCTCCCAGCGTTGGAATTGCAAATGGAAGTTTCGTGAAGTCAGGCACGAGGTGATGGTTCTTGCTCGATGAAAACGGTCTGTGTCTCGGGACGGGGCACGAATCGCAGGCCACCCGTTTCGAAGAATGCATGGCCTGTTCTCTGAATGACGGCATCCGGCACGTCACGAAATCGTGAACTCTTCCAGATCCGCGAGATCGTCGGTTCCGGAAGACATTCGATGACGCACGGCTCCCATCCATTCGATCGGTGGAATTCCGTAAGGGCGAAATTTCTCGGCCGTCCCCGTCTCTTCCCGGTACAGAAGTGCGCGATGGGTTCCCAGGCGCGCGGCCGCCGGGGAGTCGATCAGGTTGCTCGAGTCACTCGCATTCATCTGGAAGGCGATTCGCATTTCGAGTTCACGCAGTGTCTGCCGGGAGAACCAGCGCTCGATGTTGTTGTGCGAGTCACACCAGACGATGACATGGATGCCCACCGCCGGTCCCCGCGCGATCAGATCCGCAAACAGTTTCCCCGGTTCCGGCGGTTTCGGTTCTCCGCTTCCCATCCCGAAGCTGCTCATGCCGAAATCTTCTTCGACCTTGCGCAGATCCCGGAAGCGGGCGAGATGGTAGATCAGCAGGAATATCGGGGGAGCGTTGTGTTGCCCACTCTCTTCCCGTTGCTGCAGTTCGGCCGTCAGTGCCTGCAGCAGCATTCCGGTTTCCTGGGGACGCACCAGCCGCATGTCTGATTCGAACTGTCGGGCGAGATCTTCCCAGATCGCGGCCTCGGGGGTGCCTGGATGACTGCCGTCGAGCAGAAACAGGGAATTCTGTTCCTGCCGCGGTGACTGAGAGGCGGCCAGCGTCATGGCAGCGGTTGTCATGACTCCCTGCGCGGCCTCGGCATCCTGTCCGACGAGCAACAGATGGTTGCCGTTCTGACGATGGAAGGTCAATGTCGTCGGCGGAGCAATCTCCACGGCATCTCCCAGCCAGATCGACGGCGTCATGATCGGTTCCGCGCGGTCAGCATACTGATCAATCAGTTCCGCGACAGCGCGGTTCAAGCGGAGATCCGAAGGCAGATTTCCTTCGAACACCACCGGAGTGGGCACGGTCCGCTGCTGCAGTTTCATCACCTGCTGCATCTGGCGCAGTGACGTTTCCCGCTGCTCGTCCGTGATCCAGGCAATCTGGAAGGGATGATTCCCTTCAAGCATTCCGTTGGCGTCGTTGTAGAGGGCTTCGCCGGGACGTGTCAGCAGTCGGGCAGCCGTGTTGTCTTCACTCAGGATCAGATGCGTGTCGGCTTCACTGCACTGGAGTGCGACACGCACGGCAACCTGACCGAGTGTGCTGCGGGCGAGAGTGTACGCTCCTCCCAGGGTCTGCGATCCCAGAATGACGTGAATTCCAAAAGCCCGTCCCTGTCGAACCAGCCGGTCCAGATTCAACGCCGCCGCCTGACCGATCTTGTCATCCTCGGTGAAGAATTCCTGAAACTCGTCGATGACCAGCAGAATACGCGGCAACGGGAGTTTCGTGGCGTTCCGGTATCCGGCAATGTCCTGCACGCCATGCTTGCGGAACAGTTCTCCCCGTTCCTGAAGAATGTCCCCGAGTCGCTGCAATGCACTGACGCCGAATTCCCGGTCACTTTCCACCGCGATGACTTGCGCGTGGGGGAGTTGATGAGTGGCATAGTCTTTGAACTCCACCCCTTTCTTGAAATCGATCAGGAAGAAACTGACTTCATCCGGGCTGTAATAAAGTGCCAGATTGGTGATCAGGATGTGAAGGAACGTGGACTTCCCGGAACCGGTCTTTCCGGCCACGAGCATGTGCTGCGACGTTCCTTTGCCGAGTTGCAGCATCTGCAGTTTCGTCGCCCCCGCCCGCCCGAGGGGAACAGACAATTCATAGCGACTGTCTTTCGACCAGATCTGCTCGACCGGCGGCGTAATGCGGGAGAAGGAGACTTCCACCCGTCGGGCATCCTTGGAGGCTTCTCCGACCGCTTTGACGATCGTCGTGAACTCTTCCGGCCGGGGTGGAGTGTCGACGATGATCGGCCAGCGTTTCAACTGGGGATCGGTGACATGGAATGACTGATCTTTCCAGTGGAACCGGGTCATCTTGTCCTGAATGTCGGACAGGCTGAAATTGTTCGGCAACTGTTTGGCCGGATCGTAGTTCATCAGCGTGTAGACGCCGCAGCGGGGGCCACTGTTGATGATACTGACCAGACGGCGGGCCGCGATCTCACTGAACTTGGACGGGAAATCACTGATCACCAGGAAATGATAGGGTTCCGCCACTTCCCCGGCCGATTCATTGTATTCTTCGATCGTCTGGAACTCGTTCCGCAGATATTTCTGCAGCACGTTTTCCATGTGCTCCGTGAGATCGGCAAGTCGGGATTCGATCTGATTGGCTTCCGTCCAGATGCGACTGGTGACCAGCAGCTCATCGTAATCCGCCAGATGCATGAAGCCTCCGAAACTTTCTCCCAGACCGACTGGATCGAGAATCGTGAAACGAAATGTTCCCGGCGGAAGCTGAGTGAGCAGTCGCAGCATCAACGTCTGCAATCCGTCCAGGGCCTGCTCGCGCGCCTGCGGAGTTGGTGAGGAAAACAGAACAGAAGCGGCCTGGGGAAATGGCAGCAGCGCCGGTGGCGCATAACGGGTCGTGCGTGGAGCGAGTCGTGCATCTTCGGAGACCGCTCCGTCCCAGGCATCCAGTGGAAGGTCGAAACTGCCAAGTCGGATCGACTCCGGAATTTGACGTTGCGCTGTCCAGGCTCCTGCCGCCAGGTCGAGCCAGTTCGGGAACTGTTCCCGGTCTTCCCGGACTTGCTGTTGAATCGTCCCGTCAAAAGCCTGGCACGCCTGCGTCCACTCATTGCGGAAACGCGACCATTCTTCCTGCCGGGTGCGTCGTTGTTCCGAGAGATAACGATCCAGTTCAGTCTGCCGTTCGGAGACGGCATCGGCCCAGCGGTCTTCGATGGCCCGTTGCGCGGCGAGATGTGTCTGTTTCAGCCATGTTTCCTGCCGGTTCTGTTCCGCGAGCAGTTCCCGTCGAGCTTGATCATGCGCGGCGCTTTCATCGGCCAGTTGCTGTTCCCGATCCGCTTCGATCTGCCGAAAGCGTTCGCCGTGAGCGGCTTCATACCGTTTCAAGGAGCGGGAGCGATCCCGTTCGATCAGCTTTTGCTGCGCCTCGAATTCCTTCTGCTGTTCGGTCAGCTGTTCCTTGGCCAGTTTCATCCAGCGCAGATGAACTCGTTCCGTCTCCGCCAGTTGATCCTGCATCTGCCGCATCAGTTCTGACTGCCGCATGGACGAGAGTGTGAACAACACGAGAGTCAGCAGAAGACTTCCGATACCCCCGGCCACAAACGACACGGTGATCCAGCCGGCCTGAAACCGGTTTCCCGCGATGCCGGCGAGTTGCGGATCGATGGCAAAAAAGATGACTGACGCAATCAGGAGCACCAACAGCAGAAACACCAGAACGATTCTCGCACCGACGAACAGGCGCGGCAGCAGCAGCCCCTGCATTTTCTTCAAGGACGCTTTCGTTGAACCCGAGTGTGTTGCAAACCAGCTGGAGAGAGCCTCCCGTTCTCGTGGAAGTTCATCCGGTGACAGCTGAGGCGTTCCGGTCCACCCCCGGTCAGAGAGAATCCGGGTGACGGCGTCCCGCAATCGGGTCCACTCCGAGACCTGTTCTTCCCGGGCTTTCAACAGCTGGCTCTTCAGTCGCTCAAATGTTCGGGCAGGACTGTCATCAATGGAATCATCCAGGACCGAAGAGACAACCCAGGTACTGTCTTCCTTCTGCCGTTCGAGTTGCTGCAGTTCCCGGTTCGCGGTGTCGTTGATGCGGCGCAATTGCTGCTGGTGTGAGCTGTCCAGAGTTTCCAGCTGATTCTGGAAACTGGAGTGTGTTGCTTCCAGCTGCCGTTCAAATTCAGACTGTTCTGCGGTCAGTTCGAGATTGCGTGCCCGCAGCAGTTCTTCCAGGCGTTCCCGTCGACTGACTTCATCCTGATCGATGCCACTCTGGATGACCTGTAACTGCCGCTCACCAGCAAGACGCCGATCGATGGCAGTCTGAAACAGACGACAGACGGACGACAGATCGATCATGGACGGTCGGCCCTTCGGATTCCGGAATCACGGAGATCGGTCTCGATCGGAGAACGACTTCCAGCGGGACGAGACGTGACTCGTGAAGAGTTCAGTCGTTAAAACGGGATTTTCAGACCGCGTCAACGGTTTGATTCTGAGCAATCCCTGCAGATTTTCAAAGGGAGCCCCTGCAAAGACCAGACGATCGCACCCGGCTCGGTCGAGCAGAGGACCGGAAAGAGTGCTGAAAAGAGTGACTGTGACGACAGGGTGGTGGCGACGGGACGGTGGACAGCGAAGCGACGGAACGCACAACGTGCCTGGCACGCTCCGGGAACAAAAACAGAGGAATGCGATCAGGTCGCATTCCTCTGGGGTGTGATGGTCAGTGAAAGAAAATCGGTGAGAGAGAAAATCTGTCAGTAGCTGAACTGACGCTCCAGGCTTTCGGCACAGCTCACACAATGCCGGGCCTGGGGGATATGCTTCAACCGGGTTTTAGGAATCCAGCACTTTGAAGGGGGACGCCCCATCTCCACGCAGCCTTCACACAACCCGTAGGTTCCAACTTCGATTCGTTTCAGGGCATCCCGAATTTCTTTCAGGACTTCCTGATCGCTTTCCATGATTCGCAACGAGAAATCCTGTTCATAGGTTTCCGTTCCCAGCTCTGCCATGTGCGTGGGGCTTTTCGAATCACTTGCGGAACCGAGCGCTCCCGTTGACAGCGTCTGAACATCTCCCTGCAAACGGAGTTGCAAAGAGACCAGCAGATCGTGGAATTGCTCAAGATCTTTCGATTTCATCATGCGAATTATTCCGACTCGAGGACCAAAGAAGCAGGCTCACTGCAAGTTTCCGGAGTGAAATGTGTCTCCCAGAATGTCGCTGAGACGGTCATGTTTCTGCCGAACATGCACATTACATCGGCAATTCTGAGAATTTCAGTATCCAACTCCGTCAGACAAAATTCAAGGAGGTGTTTCGGCCTTTGCCACACTTCAACGGGGATTCACTCATTCTTAACGCAAATCTCCATTGAACTTACAGAACTTTTCAGGCTGTAACTGCCGGGCTTGACTCCCTCCGGGCTGTGCGGATTTCGTGCCTGACTGAATTGGCATCCAAGAAATGGTCGATTTGGACGTTTTGTTCTTGATTTCATTCATTCCGTCCATTACAAAAGAACGAAATGGACGAATTAGTGAGGTTTTATGATCGCCGCTGTTCGCAAACCAACCACATCCACCCCGGATTTACAAACCGGGAACGTCAAATCGGCTGCCCGGATTCCGTACGTCTGGTCGGACGACTTCGAGACCCTGACACCTGAGGGTCTCGCTCAGGAAGCGCCTGCCGAGTTGTTTCGGCAGGACGCCGGACGAGGAAAATCCAGTCCGACAGGGGGAACCCAGTTGCTCACTCCAGAAGGAGAGAGGTATCTGTTCCGCCTGCTGAATTTCTCCAGTTTTCAGGCAGACCGCCTGCAACAACAGCGACCCCGAATCAAGTCGGTGCGGTCATCGACCGACTCCGTGCAGACAGCACTCCAGTCTGTCCGATGGGCGCGTAACCTCTTGATTGAGTCCAATTCCCGTCTGGTTCGTGGACTGGCACGGAAGTACGCTCGAACGGAAGAAGATTTTGAAGAACTGGTGAGTGAAGGAAATTTGATCCTGATCAATGCCGTCGAGAAATTTGACGTCAGTCGAGGATTTCGGTTCAGTACCTATGCCACGCATGCCATTCAGCATCACCTGTTTCGTGTGTTGAAGCGCCGCCAGAAACGACAATCTCGGGAGTTTCCGTCTCCGCCTGAACTGTTCGCTCTGCAGATCGCACATCCTGTTGAAGAACCGGCAATGGAGCCGCACTGGGGAAAGATCGTGGTCGGGCAGTTCGACCAGTGTCTGAATGCCCGGGAACAGATGATTCTCATTCAACGGTTTGGTCTGGATGGCAAACCGGCAGCCACATTGCAGGCCCTGGCGGAAACGGTCGGCCTGAGTAAAGAACGGGTGCGCCAGGTCCAGATGCGGGCCATCGAAAAACTGCAACGTCACCTCAGTCAGACACAGGTTCTGACGAACCTCTGATCAAGAAAAACGCCACTCCGTTCCATGTGAGCGGGAGCGGCGTTGCGTGTGCGGAAGTCGACGGAGACCCAGAACCCGGAAGCGGGTTACTTCGCGGCTTCCAGGAACGCTGCGAGGGCGTCGAGTCCGGCTTCGAGCGCCTTGCGACTCGTTGCAAACGACAGGCGAACGTAACCCGGGGCTCCGAAATCGTCACCGGAAACCGTGGCGACATGACCGACGCTGAGCAACTGATCACAGAACTCCGTGGCATTGGTCGCCACCTTTCCTCCCGGCAGCGTCTTTCCGAAGTAGCTGCTGACGTCGAAGAACGCATAAAACGCTCCGGTCGGATCGGCAAAACTCAAGCCGGGAATCGCGCGGAGGCGCTGAACAACATAGTCGCGCCGCTTCGAAAATTCCGCGACCATCTCAGTGATGCAGTCTTGTGAACCGTTCAAAGCTTCGACCGCAGCGTACTGACTGATACTGCAGGGATTCGACGTCTGCTGACTCTGCAGATTGCTCATCCCTTTCGTGAGTGCCGGGGGAGCGATGGTCCAGCCGATTCGCCAGCCCGTCATGGCATAGGCCTTACTGACTCCGCTGACGGTAATCGTCAGATCCTTGACGGCTGGTCCCAGCGAAGCGAACGAGCGGAACTCGGTGTTTCCGTACAGCAGTTTCTCATAGATCTCGTCAGACAGAACGGGGATGTTGTGCTTGACGGCAACCTGCGCGAGCCCCTCGAGCGTGGCGACGGGATAAGACGAACCGGTCGGATTGCACGGGTTGTTGAGCATCAGCAACCGTGTTTTGGGAGTGATCGCCTGTTCGAACTGTTCGGAAGACAGGCAGAATCCGCTTTCCTGTGTGGTGGGAACGAGGACAGCCGTGGCACCGGTCAGTTCCACCAGAGCGCTATAGCTGACCCAGTAAGGAGTCGGGATGATCACTTCATCCCCCGGTCCGCACAGCGAGGCAATCACGTTGTGAATGGCGTGCTTGGCACCATTCGTAATGATCACCTGTGCCGGATCATAAGTCAGCCCGTAATCGCGCAGGTACGCTGCCGCGACGGCCTTTTTCAATTCAGGAATCCCCGTGGCAGCGGTGTAATGGGTGTGTCCGGCATCCATTGCGGCCTTGGCGGCGTCGCAGATGTGCTTCGGGGTCGGAAAATCCGGTTCTCCCAGCGTGAACTCGTGAACATGCACCCCCGTGGATTTCAGGTCCTTGGCTTTCGCTGCGGCAGCAATCGTGGCAGAAGGTTTCAGCGCTTGAACGACAGCGGAAAGTCGCATGGAAATCACCTGAAAGAGTTCTTTGACAACACAAAATTCGAAAACAACTTGCAAATCACCGGCGGGACTTCGCGGACCGGCGGTCCATCAAGGCGGTTCTGTTCGGCAGTGCCAGACCAGAAATCAGATCAATCCGACATCGCAGAACAAGACTCCGGGGGAGGAAATCGGGATCGCCTGATCCATTTCCCGGAGGTCAGACAGGAGTGCCTGCCGTGATGTTCGGCAGAAACTCCTGGGGCAGATCAGTCGATCACATCGGCCTGGATGTGACCGGTCCTTCCGATCCCCCGCAGTGATTTCCGGAGTTCTTCCCGTGGAAAACGCACTGAACCGGGATTGTGAAGAATCGATTGCTCCCGCGTCAAACGAGAATTTTTGATCAGGGGACCAGAGCGGATCCACTGGCCTCTTCCTGGAATCAGGCAGAAACCGGCGATCAGAAATTCCCTCGGAATTTCTGATCCAATTGAAGGCCTGCCAGTTTTTTCCGGTCATTGGGGGTTCTATGATAAACAGTCGGGACCCGATTGCCTGCTCCCTCCCAGTGAGGAGGGGTGATGAATTGAAGTCCCGTCAGAAGGCACATCGGTGTCCGTTCAAGATCATTCCTGATGTGGGAACGAAGGGGTTGCAATGGATCCAGAATCCGGTTCACGTGATCGCGCATCCCGCAGCTGGCTGCAGACTCCGTCACTGAGCGAGTTGCGGCAGGAAGTCAGCGGACTGGTCGATTCGTTTCTGAGTGATACGGTTCCCCAGTGGCGCGGCGGTCAGTATCCACGGATTGACCTGATCGAGCTGCCGGGATCCCTCGAAATCCAGGCGGACCTCCCCGGTTACAAGTCGACGGAAGTCACCGTGGAACTGATCGAGAATCATCTGGTGCTGTCGAGTCATCGAGTGACCGGCGCGGCACCGGATCCGGATGAACGGCGGTATCATCGGGTCGAACGCCGTCAGGCCAACTTCACACGATCGATTTTGCTTCCCTGCCCGATCGACGATTCCCGTGTCGAAGCCTCCCTGCATGACGGAGTGCTGACCGTCCGGCTTCCCAAGCGTGAGGACTCCCGACGGCACCACGTTCCGATTCGAGCTGCAGAATCTGCGACGGTCGCCACGCCGGTCAATTCGCCGAATTTTGAGACACAGTCTCCTGCAGAACCTGCAGATTGAGCGGACTTCGCAAAATTTCCCTCGATTTCCTTTTTCAGAACTCCCGACACCCAGAATATGTGAAATAGCGTTGACGAAGGAATCGTGAGATCCCCGTTTTTATTGACGGAGCGCGTTGACTCAAGAGTGCCGAATGTCAGGATTGTATGAATTATCAATCTTCTCCTTCTTTGTGAGTCCCTGTTTCCAATCTCCGATTGGTTTGTCGTTTCCCTTGTCACCAGAAGTGCGGATCGCAGACGGTTCGACGGCCCATCATTGAGGCAACCATGATTAAAATCCTGGTGGTTGATGACTCCGTGATGGATCAACGGATCGCTGCGGGTCTGCTGCAGCGCGACACGGGCTGGGAAATCGAATTTGCGTCAGACGGTCGTCAGGCCTGGTGTCGGGTGCAGGATCAAACCCGATCGCTGCCGGATGTCATTGTCACGGACCTGCAGATGCCCGAAATGAGCGGGCTCGATCTCGTGCGGGAAGTGCGGCGGGAATTCCCGCTGGTGCCGGTCATTCTCATGACCGCACAGGGAAGTGAATCCATTGCCGTCGAGGCGTTGCAGCAAGGGGCGTCGAGCTACGTTCCGAAATCCAAGCTGGCGTCGATGCTGATTCCGACGGTTCAACAGGTCTTGACTCTGGCAGGCGAACAGCGTTCCCGGAGAAACCTGTTTCGCTACATGAAGTCGATGGAATGTCAATTCATTCTGACCAACGACTCTGCAGTGGTGTCATCACTGGTGTCTTACCTGCAGGGAGTCCTGCGGGATATGGACCTGCTGCCGGAGAATGATCGACTGAGAACCGGAGTCGCCCTGGAAGAGGCGCTCCTCAATGCGGCCTATCATGGCAATCTGGAAGTGAGCAGTGAACTGCGGGAAGTGGATCACATCAAGTTCTACGAACTGGCCCGGCAGCGTTCCCAGATGTCCCCGTACCAGGACCGACGCATCTTTGTGCAGGTGCGGATCGATGCAACCGGCCTGAAGTACACCGTCCGGGACGAAGGGCCGGGCTTCAATCCCAAGACTCTTCCGGATCCGACGGACCCTGCGAATCTGGAACGGCCGTGCGGACGCGGCGTTCTGTTGATGCGAACCTTCATGGATCAGGTCACTTACAACGAACGTGGGAATGAAGTGACCATGCTGAAGCATTGCCGGGAAGCGGCGACGAGCGCCTGATTCCGGATCTTTCCCACCCGCCGGTTTCCGTTTCAGAAACAGATCCAACAGTTCGCGTCTCGGCTGCGTAACTGTTGGCGTTTGTGTGAAAATTTCCGGCTGCGGGGGGTGTGTCTGATCGAGTACACTGAGCTCAAACGGCGCTGTCCCGGCGGTGGCCGTTCCGGCATCCGGGCATCAGTGTATTGACCGGGCGATCGCTGATTCTTGAACACATGATCGACCGCATCGGTCGTTGAGGAGAGTTCTTTGTCGGACCGTCACGGATTCACTCTGATTGAATTTCTGGTCGTCATCGCGATCTGCGCCATTCTGGTTGCCATGCTCTCCCCTGCAATTCTCGCCAATCGGGAAGCCGCCCGGCGAAACACCTGTGGGCACCATCTCCGCCAGATCTGGACCGCGTTCGATGTTCAACAGGCCGCAAACGGAACATTTCCGGCCGGCGTCCAGAGTGAAACGGAAACCGTCCCGGCAACCCTCGACGGGGAGTATCGTAGCTGGGGTCTGTCACTGCTCTCCGGGCTCGATCAGCCATTGCTGTCGGAGAAGTTTCAGGACACCGTCACACTGACGTCGCCGGAAGGGAAGTCTCTGCGTCACGTTCAAATTCCGCAGTTCCTCTGCCCAAGCGATACCGCGCCGGCCCGCTCCGAACCGGGCGATTATGCGCAGTCCAACTACGCCGGCTGTCATGATTCGAACAATGTTTCCATCAATACAGAGAACAATGGATTGCTCACGGTGAATACCCGTTTTCAACAGTCGGAGATCCCGGACGGAAGCTGCTGTACCCTGCTCACAGGCGAATTGCGACGATCAAGAAACGATCTGGGCTGGGCATCCGGAACACGGGGAACACTCCGGAATACCGGGACTCCCATCAACCGGACGATCGACGGTGAGCGTTCAGAAATTGCGACCCGTCCACTCGAAGGATTCGGCGGAAATGGACGGTTGGAAGATTTGAAGAGATCGAGCCCCGAAGCGGCTCGGCAACTGTCTCAGCGTGAACAGAACCCTCTCTCAGAATCCCCTGCTCCGGAAAATTCCTCACCGGAACCGATGGACTCCGAAGCTCCCGGTGGTTTTGGCAGCTATCATTTCGGAGGATGTTATTTTCTCCTGGCAGATGGACGACTGCGGTTCCTGTCTGAGTCGATCGATCTTGTCGTCTATCAGCAACTGGGAAATCGCGCCGACGGCTCTCTGCTGAATGCCGATTCATTTTAGAGCGGTTTCGTGGTTCCTGTGACGGACTGGCTCGTGGAAACTCCATGTCTCATTGAGGAAAAGACGTTCTTCGCGGCCACATGAAAGACCAGACTGGTCGAGGTGCCCGTCTGTGTTGCTTTGGACAGAAGTGCGTTTCGATGAATGAAACGCGGTCCTCCGCGTGGCGGGGACGGGGAGTTCATTTCGTAAGTTGCTCGAGGGTGTGTGGACATTCCGGTTCGAGATTTCACAACGAAAAGCACGGAGAGACTGAGCAACCGAGGAGGACATTGACCACCGGTTTTCCGGACCCCTCGACTCTGGCATTTCAGTAGTACTGAACCAGGGTGCCGTCTTCATCATAGATTTTGTAACGAAGCGGTCCGGCCAGATATTCTTCGAATGAGTGAGCCCGAACTTTTCCGCTGGGCCAGAACTCAATCCACTCGACCTGATCTCCACACCAGTACATCATTTCTGAAAGCAGATATGGCTGGCCTTCGTTCATGCTGTAGGTCCGGGTGACACCGTGTGGCGTCACTCCGTCACCAAGCACCTGGCGTTCAATCCAGAACGTGTCGCTGATCTGGCTGCGAACCGATTTGGCCCCCAGAGTCGCCGAGGCAGGGAACGCTCCCGATGCGGAGCAGTAGACGAGGGCCGCGGTACTGAGGAACAGGGAGAGAAACGACATGATCGGTGAGTACTTCGCTCGCATGGCAGGACTCCACAGGTGGGTGGGAATGGGGGGCGAGGAGGAATCGTCGAGCTGCATCTCTACAGTAGTCGACACAAGGCGTATTTTTACAGCAGAGTTTGCTCAAGAATGCATGAATTCTCGATATCAAGTGAGCAACACATCAAAATGCATCACGAGATTTGATGCAATTGAATGAACGACTCGAGAAGAAATGAAGAAAATGCCTTAACAATGGGCAGCAACGCGCAAGTTATCGTCATTCCGCGTCCCGGGAGCGATAACGTGTTTGGAATCGTCGATGCAACGATTTCCGTGTTTCCGAGAAAAGCCGGTCCTGAAAGCAGCCAAAAGAGATCAGCACGAGAATCACGGTGGCCACCTGACAACCCAATCGCAGGCTCCCCGGAGATGCCAATGCTTCGGCAATGAACAACCCCCAGAAGGGTGAAAGGTTCCAGCCTGCCTGCGAAACCGGAAGGTCTCTCGCGTCGAATGCCAGTTCGAAACCGATCGGAACGTGAACGACTCCTGCCGGAGAAGATTTCAATTCCGTGGCCGCCAGACGAGCGACAAAATCCGGGTCGTCAGCCAGCGCGTCGGCCAGAGACGCAAGTTGTTCAACCTCCGAGGTCAGGAGAGACAGTTCTCGGGCATTCTTCACCAGCCGCTGCTGAAGACGTTCATTCTCCACGATCCGGGGGCTCAGAATCAGCAGGGCCGTCAGCAGCGCCGCTCCCCCCAGGCTGCCCCAGAAACACAGAGACACTGCGAGTGACCCCCACTCCGACCGGGGCGTCGTCTGTCGCGTGCCAGGATCTGCCGGAATCGCCATCGCCGTGCGGTCTCTCTCGCAGGTCGCTCAGGGAAATCGAGCGGGGTGGTCATTCCACGATGAACACTATTTCGCGGACGGTCTGTCTGGAATCTCCTGCTTCAGGTACTTCGCCATCTCGGCTGCAATCACATGATACCCCGCCAGATTGGGATGACGATCCTGATACCAGCCAGGGAGATGTCCGAGAATGGCATCCAGGTCATTCCCCATCACCAGCACGGTGTCACCATGCACATAGGGTTTCGCAAATTCATGCAGTGATTCAGGAACTTTCGCGAGTGGATAACGACGATAATTCAACGCATTTCCCCCCTGCGAATTCAGGGCATCGGTGTAGGCCGGAACAAGGTCAAAAACCGGCAGCTTCTCCTGATCGGCAACTGTGCGAACGAGAGAGTTGATCTCTTCCGTCACGGCAGGACTCGCATAGGGAATGACCGTCATGAGAACAATCTTCGCCTGCGGGTGATCCACTCTCAGCCGGGAAATCAGCTGACGCAGGTCCTTTGGGAAATTCTCCCGGAAGTTCTCGCGGCGTCCACGGTCGTTGAGACCATAGCGGATGAAGATGAAATCAATGCCCGGCAACTTCGCGGCGTCACGCTCGTAACGACCGGAATCGAACAGCCGCTGAATATACTCGCCGCTGACCCCGGAATTGATGACATGCACCGCCGGGAGGTTTCCTTCGGCGGCGACCAGCAGTTCAATCGCTTTTTCCAGATGCGGACCAGCCGGGTTGGTCACACGGGGCATACTCCCCTCGGTTGTACTGTCCCCAAGCAGCAGCACCTGAAGTTTTCCCTCGTGTTCGGCGCGAACAGACCCCGAACACACGAACAGTCCACAAGCCAGCCCGCAGAGCAGCAGACACGGAGTGCGGAGCCAAAAAGAGACCGCTGGCAGTGAATGGGAAATCGAGAATGTTTTTTGTCTGGACACAGCATTTGTCCCGTTGCAGCTGGGAGGGAGAGACTCGGCAGGGTGGACATTCCGGTTCGAGATTTCACGACGAAGAGCTCTTTCTCTGAGCATTCTTCTCCGTGCCGCCCGTGTTGAGTTCGAGTGTCACGGTTCACCGAAAACGTCGACCAGCATGAATCTCCACACCCCCCTGCGACGGACCGGCCGTTGCGGAGGGGCTGAGCAAGGTGGACGAACGAAACGGCCCGCGATTGGCCCCGCAATTGGCTCTGCAGAATGAGGACTGCGGAATGAGGACTGAGGGGAGTCAGTCCACTTGTGCTGAACGGTTCAATCAACGGGTGGCGGTCTGCAGGTCCCGTTCTGGTGAACGGACGGAACTGGCGGCTGACGGAGATTCGACAGGCTGCTGGTAGCGATTCTCCAGCTGTTTGGCCGTCTCGATGTTCGAGTTCAGGGTCTTCACAATGTTGTCGTAAGTCTGTGTCACCTGGTGGCGCAGCTGTTCCACCTGCAGCAGAACGGCGTCACGAGCCTGTTCGGATTTTTGTGCTGCGAGGACCAGCCCGTCCCGCACGTCATCCGAAGCCGTCGGGGGGGCCTGGGGATTGCCGTTCAGTTCGGCCATCCGCTGATTCAGTGCATTCTGTGAAGACTCCAGCATCCCGTTCAGAACTTCCAGCTGCTGGCGCTGCTCAATGACATGGGCGTCGGCAATGATCTGCTGAGCCTGCAACTGCGCGGCCGATGTCAACCAGTTCAACGGCAGAGTGTTGCGGACATGGTAGAGTCCCTGCGGCCATTCACTGGCTTCCTGTGGATAGGGTGCTCGGGTCAACTGCACGATGGCCTGTGTCGGCCGGGTGTCGGCGACGAGGAATTCTCCCAGATACTTCGTCTGTCCTCCGTCATCACCAAACACGAAGACGGTCGGGTTGTTTCCATCCGCATTTTTCTGGGGAAGATTGGAGCTGGCTCCAACCCCCAGTTCGATGGCGCCGGTCCCCCCTGGCTGGACGCGCGAATTCGGGGCGGACCAGACGTCTCCCCAGGCATGAACCAGTTCCTGACGCTGATCTTCCAGAAGTTGAATGCGTCGACGCGTATCGGCGATGTCCTGAATCTGCTTTTCGATCCGCTCCTGGCGGGTTTCAACACTGGACAGCCACTGGTGCCGTACCCGTAACGTCGTCGACGTGAACCAACCTGCAGCGACGAGCAGAACGACCGTCAGCCAGACCAGGACTTTCCCCAGGATATGCATGAATCACTCTCCCATGGGCGCGGTCTGAATACCGTGTGCCGACGCCATGCTCTGACACATTTTCCAGTTCCTGCCCGCCGCCGAATGGCACAGGCGGAATCCTGGAGACTTCCACGTCTCACATCGTCCGATTGAGACGCACTGCTGCAGAATCATCGGAAAGCGATCGAATATAACGAATTCAGAACGCCGTCCCGTTGAATCGATCCTAAATGCCGCGCCGGTCAACCGTCAAGAAGCGGATGGCGAAAATCGACCGGAGCTCGCGGGTTCCGCAGATTGTTTCGGTTCTGCCGAATTCACGATCGCGATCGCTGCTGTGGTCACTGTCGCAGAGGGATCAATTCCGCTGGAACGACGACTTGTGCAGGCTCCCCAGATCAGCGAATCCACCACGCGGCATCACGGTTCTCAACAAACTGTCAACAGGCCATGAACAGGTTATCGACAGAATGCTGACGCCCGAGCCGGTCGTCGTCGGCTCGATCCGTGACCCGCCGGTGTCGTTTTGAACAGGCATCCGTTTGAACAGGCATCCGTTCCGGCGGGAAGAACGGATGAGATCGCGCCATCAGATCGATCGGACCGGTCTATCGCTGAGCGGTCGCGACCCGGAAATGCCCGAACAGCGTTTCCCCTTCACGAACAATGTAGAACTTCAATGGGCCAAGAGTCTGCAGTTGAGGATGATTCAGGACGTAGTCGATGTTTTCGTCACTGACCGTTTCCCAGATGTGCAGGCCGACAAGAATGTCACCCCCGCGGATGCCATTCATTTCTGCCTGACTGTTGGGGCGAACCCCTTTTACCCGCATCCCGCCCCGGTATGGCTGGCCGGGCATCGGAAATGACGAGTCGGATTTCTCGAGCTTCATCCCCAGAACTTCCCAGCAGCGTTCCGTGGTCGTCGGCGGTGCGGTCATGTTTGTGGATGTGGAACTGACCGGAACAGCGGGAATGCTGGCCACACTCTGGGTGCCGGGAGTCCGGCGGGCGGCGGCCAGTTCCGCAACACGGAACGGCAGGGTTTCTTCATGACCGTCCCGAACGACAATAATCGGCACTTCCGTTCCGGCCGGCTTCCCGAAGATCGACCGTTCGAAATCGGCACCGTCGACGATCGCCGTATCTCCGACTTTCACAATCACATCACCGGATTTCATGCCGCAGGCATTGGCCGGAGAATCTGGACGGATTCCCTGCACGACCAGTTTCCGTTCCCGCCCCTGTTTGTGATCGGCAGTCTGGATTCCGTGATAGGTCAGGTTATGCCGTTCCACGTTGATCAGCCGGGCGATCACCTTGCGGGCATCGTCGATGGGGATGGCGAATCCAATCCGTTGAGCACCGGCACGAATGGCCACGTTGATGCCGATCACTTCACCGTCGGCGTTCAGCAGCGGACCGCCGCTGTTCCCCGGATTGATGGCGGCGTCGATCTGAATCAGATTCTTGTAGGACTGTTCGTCGTTGACTTCGACGTCGCGGGAGCGGTGGCTGATGATTCCCCGTGTCACCGACGATTCGTAACCGTAAGCGTTCCCGATCGCGATGACATCTTCGCCGAGCATCAGGTCGGAGGATGTTCCAAATTCCGCAACCAGCAGTGACTCCCGGGGTTCGATCTTGATGATGGCCAGATCTTCGCGAGAGTCGTAAGCCAGAACACGGGATTCGTATTCGGTCCCGTTGTAGGTCGTGACGCGCAGTCGTTCCACGTCCTGAACGACGTGGTAATTGGTGACGATGTAGCCCCGTTCATCAATAATGATGCCGGTTCCCATGCCGTTGATCTTCGTCCCCTTGCCGGCGGAGAAGACCACGTCCATCGATTTCTGGCGTTTTTCGGTATGGATGTTGACCGAAGATCGTTCGGCACGTTCGACAATGCGAGTACGTTCCGTGTTACGGAAAGACGTCGAAGGTCCTGTCGGCTGGTCCGCAAAAATCCATTGCGGAGACAGCGCAAGCATCATCGCCATACACCATCCGGCGTGGCAGATACGCTTCGTCATCGGCAAGCCTGTCCTGTTGTGTTCCGAGGCAACAGTGGGCGATGTCCGTCCGCCACCCGGGAGGTCTTCCTTGATACTCCACTCGCTCCCAAGATCGGAACGTCCCTCGCAACAGCTTGAAGCGCGCCCAGTGATCGACGTACAACTTGCCTAATCAGTCACTGAGGAAATAGAGAAACCCTGCGACAGTCCCATCAGGAATTCCGCCTCGATCGTGAAGATCTTCCAGAATCCCTGAAGTTTTCCGTCCAGATCCATCGGGACCATGTCTGCCGTGAGGCGTCACCCCAGATCCTCTCCCGGATTTCCCTGATCCCGGGTTGTCCAGATTCCAGAATCAGATCGAATTCATGACACGCAAAGAAAAAATCGAAGAACGACTCAAGGCCGATCCGAACGACATCTTCCTGAATTACAGCTACGCGATGGAGCTGGCGAAGCTGGAAGAACGTGACCCCGCGCTCGCCGCGTTTCGCCGCGTACGGGAGCTGGACCCGAACTACGTTTCCGCGTACTTTCAGGAAGGACAGTTTCTGGCCGGAATCGAAGCGGTCGAAGAAGCGAAGTCGATCCTGCAGGCAGGAATTGCCGTTGCCGTGAAAATCGGGGACAGCCACGCCCGCGGAGAGATGACCGACTTTCTGGACGGCTTGTCGTAAGCTCACGCTGCCAACAGGACGGTCTGGCAGGATGACGGTCTGACAGGGGAGCCAGACGCAGTGCTTTTCCGATTCAACTTGTCGACCGGCAGTCGGGGTGTGATCCTCACGCTCCGCCAGAGGACTCGTGTCCGGACGGCGGCGGGAAACAGACCTTCAATTTCGGGAAGGTCTGCTGCATGAACTCCAGTGCCAGCCAGGTATGGCAATGCTGCACGTTCGGGTTCTTCGCGGTCGGGCAATTGCAGCCGAGATACACATTCTCGCGTTCAGCCAGTTTGGCCAGGTCGCAAAACGGTTCTGGATCCTCTTTGTACCGTTCCGCCAGCAGTGCCCGGTACGCCCGCTGAAATTGCTTGAAGCCTGCGCTGGTGGTGTCCTGCAGGAAGCACTCCACCATCTCCTCTGTCGGCCGCAGGATGTGACGGGTTCTCCAACGGCAATCCTGCCGGATTCCCTCCGGAAGTGGAGGAGAGCCACTCGTTCGGTGACGGGACATCGTATAACGGGACAGCATGGCTTCCCACCTTCGATTGTTTCAACTCGGTGTTGCAGGCAAATCTCAGACGCCGGCGGCTTGTGCGCGGGGCAGCTTGCTGGTCACAGACGGTTCTTTCGTATCCGGGAGATCCAGTCCCTGACTGACACAGGTGTCGAGATGCCGCTTGTTCGGACAACCGTGTCCTTCCCACCACTGCCTGGAACAATCCCGGGACCATTCGCCGAACCCGTCGCAGCTGGTCAGTGCATCACGGAGTGCAAGGACATCCGGGAACCGGTCAGATGGCGACTTCTCCAGGCACTTGAGGATGACCGATTCCAGGTCGGCCCGCAGTCCGGGAAGATGGACGGACGGCGGTTCCGGAGTCTGGGTGGCGTGGGCCAGCAGCAGTTTGACCGGGGAGGGCTCCAGGAAGGGAGGACGTCCGGTCAACAGGAAATAGGCGGTGCATCCGAGGGCATAGAGATCACTGCGGTGATCCAGTTCATCTCCTCTGGCCTGCTCGGGAGACATGTACAACGGAGATCCGGTGACCATGCTCTCCTGCGTCAGATGCAGATCCATTCCCGGCTGCAGAGAACGGACGAGTCCGAAGTCGAGCAGTTTGGCGACGTCGTAAGCACCACCCCGTTTCGCGGCAAACAGGTTGGCCGGTTTGATGTCGCGATGCACCAGGCAATGCCCGTGGGCTTCTGCCAGTGCATCGCAGGTTTGCACCAGCAGATGCAGAACCCGTTCCGGAGGGAGCGGCCCGTGCATTTCGACAATCTGGTCGAGACTCATGCCGGGCAGATATTCCATGACGTAATAAAACGTCCCGTCCTCGGTCCGTCCGAAGTCATAAATTTCGACGGTGTTCCAGTGAGTCAGTCTGGCGGTCGCCTGCACTTCCTGTTCGAAGCGGGCGAGGGTGGATGGATCCCCTGCTTTCTCAGGACGAATCAGCTTGATCGCACAGGGGCGTTTCAGCATGAGATGTTCAGCGAGATAGACTTCTCCCATGCCCCCCCGGCCCAGCAGTCGCTTCAGGCGATATTGTCCGAGTTGCTGAGCATGAAATGCCTGCGAACGCAGTGAGCGGATGATCCCGACTCCGCCGATCGCCAGTGTCGACGCGAACAGCATCGCGGTGAATGTCTCGACAAAGATAAATCGGACATCCGACATGTCGTCGATGATCGACCAGACTTGCGGAGACAGGAAACAGGCGATCAGAGTGGCCACCAGCGGCCCGAACGCCATGGGAATGATGAAGCGGGCGGCACGTTGCCAGGAGTTGGGGATGAACAGGGCATAAGTGAACATCAGCAGCAGCCAGGGAGAGGTGATGTTCTGCAGAGCCCCTTCCGCAGCACTCTCGGTCAGCTTCGAATATCCCACCGAAAGAAACAGCAGCGCCGACGAACCGAAGATCAGATTCTCGACCCCGCGCAGGTGCGACAACACCAGCTGGCACTGCCGGCACAGACGAAATGCCAGCACTCCCATGATGAGCGTCGTCAGCCCGAGCAGCGTCAGACAGACTCCCTGCGGGGTGGTCAAACCGTTTCGGGCGAACAGCAATCCTTCCAGAAAGAAGGTGCCGTATCCGGCTGAGAGAAGGAGTGCCACCAGTCGCAATCGGCTTTGGAGCAGACTGTGGGTTTCGTGTGTGAAATCTGGAGAACTCCCTTCCACCAGAGCGACCGGCTGGCCGGCTCTGCGGTCTTCCGGCTTCTCCGAGGGATGATCTTTCCGGCCGAGCAGTCCGGCGAGCGGCTGAATCAGCGTTTCTCCGTAAGTGCCCTCGACAGACGTTGTTTTGGCCATATTTGCAATCGCTCCCAGCTGCAGCGTTTTCCTATCATAGGCATCCGACGGCACTTCGTCACGAAGATCCCGGTTTGAATCTTCCGAACCGGAATCTTCAAAAACGTGTCGGTTTCGTATCCTGAAACATGGACAGGATTTCCGGATGATCAATCCCCGCCGCACGCATCAAGAGACCATGATGGACTCACACAAACCAACTCACCCCACCTGGATGAAAGATCTTCTGCTGATCGCCGGGTGCTACAACCTGGCCTGGGGGATGGGGATCATGGTCTTTCCGGTCCTGTCGCTGGAAATCCTCGGCTATCCGACCACCGGTGCGGGACCGATGTTCTGGCAGGGAACCGGGATGCTCGTGGGACTCTTCGGGCTCGGTTACGCCATGGCCGCCTTCAATCCCGTTCAGCACTGGCTGATGATCTTCATCGGATTCCTCTCCAAACTGCTGGCAGGGGCCGGCTGCATTGTCGGAGCACTCTCTGGAACGATGCCGGCAGTCGCTGGCTGGCTCGCGATTCCAAATGATCTGATCTGGTGGATCCCGTTCGCTCTGATCCTGCGTCACATCTGGCGCGTCCATTCCCGGCCGGAGGAGGCGCTGTAGGACGTGTGGACAATCAGAGTGGCCTTTCCGGTGAAAATTCGAAGCACGAAATTCGAAACAAATTCAAAAAATCCATCCCCCAGACAGACCGTCAGAGGGTTTTGAATTTGAACTCTTCGAATCTGTTTCGGATTTCGAATTTCGTGCTTCGAATTTCTCTCCGCCAGACCATCGTGAAAATGTCCACACGCCTAGCGTTACCGGGATCTGGTCCGTACGTTTCCAGAGGACAGTGACGACAGGTCCGCGCGAACCGCCCGCAGGTGTTTATCGGAAGCGGTTTTCCTGCAGCGGCTGCAGTGAGATGCCGTCAAAGAGGCGGATGTCGATTTTCTGCGGTCCATTACTCCCGTCCAGTCCGCCGAAGCGGGTCACGTAATCCTGCAGTCGGGCCAGCTTGACGTTGGACGTCGGTTCCAGTCGGTCGACGCCGGGAATTTTCCCCCACAACACTCGACTCCCCCCGTTGGTTTCGATTTCGAAGACGAGTTGCTCCGGGGACGCAGTGGCGGGATCAACATCCGGGGCAACCACCGCTTTGAATCCAAAGCGGTTCCAGTAGGTCTCCAGATTCAGATCCGGAGCAAGCAGCGCGGCCAGCGTCGCGGCGGACGAGACGACAGGATCCTGCCAGAACGTCCCCGTCTTGCCTTTCGGCAGGGTTTTCACTCCCTGAATTCGAGGCAACCGGCTGATATCCGACAGCTCGAAATCTCCGGGAGGAAGAAGCACTCCTTCCGTGTCGATGGGGTATAATCCGCCGGGAACTTCGACAAACGCGATCGGCGTCCGAAACTCCACATCCACTTCGAGCGTACGTTGTCGGGTGATATGCACCGACTTCACCGACTTCACCCAGGGATGCCGTTCCCAGGCCTGAGCGACCCGTTCGCTGAGTCCCGGTTCGAGCAGGGAGACTCGTTCCGGCAGTTCCCCATTCTTGATCACCTGTTCGAGAATCGTCTGCGGAACCCAGGGAGACAGAGGGGGCAGATGTGTCTCAAGCAGCGAGAACTGATATTCCTCACGTTCCGTCAGGTCCGGGAGCGAAAACGGCAGCCAGACGGCGGCGGTGATGGCCGCAATTCCGCACAGCAGGCACAGCCACGTTCCCGGCTGAGTCCAGAATGATGGTGCTGCGGGAGCGGCAGCAGCTTTGGATGACGATTTCGATTTCGAACCGGCCACAGGATTTCACATCCTCAGATGACGTCAGACGCGGCCATCCGTGCCGTACTCGGGACTTCCCATTCGCACATCGGCAATTTCTGCCGCAAACCTCTTCCTTTTTTTTGCGAGCGCCAAAAATTGCCGAGCCGTCACATTCCGAACAGGTCGGGATCGAGTCACGAAACGGTCATCCCCGTTCTGCCGCTATGAGGCTCGACGGTGGGATGGTTGCCGGGCCCATTTCCAGGCAGAGGAAATCACTTCCTGACAAAGATGAGCCATTGTCCAACCGGACGCTGCCGCGGATTTGGGAACGAGACTATGAGTCGTCATCCCGGGCAACGTGTTCACCTCCAGAATCCACGGCTTCCCTGACGGATCGACTCGAAAATCGACCCGGCAGAGTCCCCGACATCCCAGGACCTCGCAGGCCTGTCGAGCCAGCTGTTGAATCCGGAGAATCGCTGAATCAGTGACATCCAGCATGACGTTATAGCGCGTCATGTCATCCTGATACTTCGCCGTGAAATCGTAGAACGCATGTGGGGTGGTAATGCGAATCGGAGGGAGCGGAACGGAGTCGAGAACGGGAACCGTCCATTCTTCACCGGGAATCGCCCGCTCCAGGAGCAGACAGGCATCGAACTGCGCCGCCTGCTCAACTGCTGCGGGAAGTGCATCGATCGATTCCACGATGGAGACCCCCAGGCTCGAGCCTTGCGCCTCCGGTTTGACGGCGATGGGGCCTCCCATGGATCGGACGATCCGCTCGATCGTGGAATACGGAAGTTCCCGGGAAACGGGAACGAACTCGGGAGTCGGCAGGCGCGCCGCCAGAAATCGGCGCTTCGCATCCCGCTTGTGAAAGGCCAGCGACGAGGCACGCGCTCCACTGCCGGTATAGGGAACCGTCAACTGGTCAAGCTGCCGTTGAATCGTTCCGTCTTCACCGTAGGTCCCGTGCAGGGCCAGAAACACGAGATCGAATTGTTGCAATCCGAAAGAGTCGACAGAACCGTCCAGCGGGTCGAATCGGGTGACAGCATACCCGGCCTCTTCCAATGCCACACCCACGGCTGCGCCAGATTGCAGGCTCACGTCCCGTTCCGCAGAGGGGCCACCCGCCAGCAAGGCGATACGTTGGGGAATCGTCGTCGGCATGGCAGTAAGCCGTCCCGTGAGGATGGAAGCCTGGCGTTCCTTCCTCTCATCGCGTTCTCCCTGGCAGCGGAATGAACATTCCTGTCCAGGGGCGCAGAATCCGCACAGACGGACGGCAGTTGTTCCGCAGGACGGCAATCAGGTGATTCGTTTTTTTGTATTACGAAGAGATTGACGGATTCACGGAACCGGCGTGCTGACGTCCGAATTCCGCGACCGTCTCGATGGCCTGCTGCATCCGCTGACGATCAATCTGGTGAACATCGATTTTGCGTCCGATCTGTTCCAGCATCGTCACCGTGAGACGTCCTCCCAGATGCTGGCGGAACTCTTCCAGACCGTCGAACAGAACGTCGATCTTTTCCAACAGCGGGTGATTGAGGGACAGGCCCAAATTGGCGAGAGTCTGCAGGACCCGCTGTGCATCCTCTTGCGGGAATCCATGGACCAGCGAGGAATACACGGAATCGATCGCCACTCCGATCGCGACCGCTTCCCCGTGACGGAGTTCAAAACGGGTCATCGGCTCCAGCTTGTGAGCCGACCAGTGCCCAAAGTCGAGCGGGCGGGCTTCCAGCGATTCAAACGGATCTCCTCCCCGGGTGATATGTTCCAGGTGGAGTTGTGCCGAACGGCGGATCACGTCACGGGCGACGGTCATGTCCCGTTCACGAATCTGCTCTGCCCCGGCTTCGATCCGGGCGAATTCTTCTGGATCTTTCAGAAGTGACACTTTGACCGCTTCCGAAAAGCCGCAACGGAAATCCCGGTCAGGGAGTGTTGCCAGCAGGGATTCATCGTTGATCACTCCCCACGGAACAGCGAATGATCCGATCCAGTTTTTCTTTTCGAACAGATTGACGCTGTTTTTGACGCCGACACCGGAATCCGCCTGCGCGAGTGTGGTCGTGGGAAGACGAATCAGCCGGATTCCACGATGGGCGATGGCCGCCGCGAACCCGACCGCATCCAGGACCGCGCCGCCACCGATGACGACGACGTAGCTGCGCCGATCCAGATCCGCGGCATTAATGCACTTCAGCATCCGCTCCAGGATGTGAATGTCATTTTTGACGGCCTCTCCACCGGGACACACCTGGATTTTTCCGACAATCGAAAATCGGTCCCGATGCCGCCTGGAAAACGCACGAATCCGTGCCGGGAGTTGCGGCTGTGCAGCGGCGACATGTTCATCGATCCAGAACTGGACCCGCGGCAGTGCATCACCGGAGGCCTCAATCAGATCGGCAAGCACCTGTTCATCCTGCCCGAAAATATCGCGAGTCAATCGCAGACGATGCAGGAAGGGAACATGGAACGAGAAGTCGAGGGATTCAGAGGAACTCATGCGTCGCGGCGGGGTCATGGGGAAGGCGGGAGGAGATCAACACGACCAGTGAAAAGCGAGTTCCACTGATACGCCGTTCACAAATCAGTGTCGGCCAATGTTTGGCCGATTGCAATGGAACCGGTGACTTCGCCCACGAACAAAATCGAATTCCAGAAAAATGTAACGATTTCGAAACGTCCGGCGCCCGAATGACGGATCGCCAATCTCGGCGGAATCGCACAGCCATTCCGCGACGGGCACCGGAAACGCTGCTCAATTTTCCGGACTCACTGGACGGTCATTCCCGCATTGGCTCCAATGCCCGAAAGAGAGGGACCAATCAATTGATTCTGATTGATTGGCGGCCCGGCCGCACCGTCTGATGTCCGTGTTCTTGAAGGAACTTTCCGATGAAATATGGCTTGAACCTGCTGCTCTGGAGTTCTGGAGTGGATGAATCGGTCTTCCCGATTCTCGAAAACATCAAGAGCTGGGGCTACGACGGCGTTGAACTGCCGGTGTTCGACATGCAGCTTCCGGCCTATCAGAAGATCGGGAAGAAGCTGGCAGAACTCGGCCTGGGCAGCACGGCGGTCACGGTCTGCACCGATGACGCCAACCCCATTTCCCCGGATGCCGCCATTCGGAAGGCCGGAATCGAGCGCATCAACAAAGCGGTCGACATGTGTGCCGCCGCCGGTTCCACGCACCTCTGCGGGCCGATTCACTCGGCGCTGGGAACATTTGTCGGACGGGGACGAACCGAAGAAGAATGGAAGTGGGGACAGGACAGTCTTGCCCAGGCGGCTGACCATGCCCAGAAGCAGAACGTCACGCTGGTCGTGGAGTACCTGAATCGGTTCGAAGCGTACTTCCTGAACTCCGCGGAAGACACTGGCCGGTTTTGTCGTGAAGTGAATCATCCGAACCTGAAGATGATGTACGACACCTTCCATGCCAACATCGAAGAGAAGGATCCGATCGCTGCTGTTGCGGCCTGTGCCGACCAGATGGTTCATGTTCACATCTCAGAAAACGACCGGTCCACCCCCGGAGAAGGTCAGGTGAACTGGGACAAGAGTTTCGAAGCTCTTAAGAACGTGAACTACGATGGCTGGTTCGTGATCGAAGCGTTCGGGCTCGCCCTGCCGGAACTTGCCGCTGCCACCCGTATCTGGCGGCGGATGTTCCCGAATGAAGAATATCTTGCCCGGAACGGACTGGCCTTCATGAAGTCTCGCTGGGAAGGGAAGTAATCCCCGGCCGGACGTCGGGCGGATCTCCGTGAGTCGCGGATCTCCGTGAGTCTCTGTTGCGAAATCCCCCAGGCGTGCATCCCCGAGTGTTTCGGGATGCACGCTTTTCTTTTTCCCGGAGGGTGGTCATCGTACAGAATGATGGATGTGGCGATTGAGGATCAGGAGTCAGGGGCATGGCACGTATCCCGCAGGAATGGCTGGAAACCGACGGTCTCGGAGGCTTCGCTTCCGGCACGGTCGAAGGACGTCGGTCCCGCCGCTACCACGCGCTCCTGCTGACCGCAGCACATCCTCCGACCGGCCGGTTCGTGCTGGTGAACGGAGTCGAAGTCCAGGTGACGACTCCCGCCGGAACGTACGCTCTCTCCAGCCAGCATTATGTTCCAAACGTCCGGCACCCCAACGGAGACCGCTATATCAAGGGGTTCACCACTGACCCCTGGCCCACCTGGACCTTTCAGTTTCCGGACGGCACGATCATTCAACAGGAATTCTTTGTTCCTCACCGGCGCTCTGCCATGGTTTTGTCATGGAAACTCATCAATCCGGCGGCGGGACTGACGACACTCTCGTTGCGTCCATTGATTTCCGGCAGGGATTATCATGCGCTGCATCTGGAGAACGCCGGATTCTGTTTCCATCATGACGGTGACTCCGGGCGACTGGTCTGGAGACCCTATGTCGGTGTCCCGGGGATCATCGCCATGTCAAACGGGCACTACTCCGTCGAACCGCTCTGGTTCCGGCAGTTCCTCTATGCGCAGGAGCAGGAGCGCGGACTCGACTGCCAGGAAGATCTCGCGTCACCCGGTGTGTTCCGGTTCGAAATGAACAATGCCCCGGCCACGTGTGTCTTCACCGCAGAAGGAGCTTCCCAGCTCGACCCCCATCTCGATGAAGGGGTGGAATCACTCGCAAACCGGATTCGGGGAACGGAACTCACGCGCCGTCGGCAGTTCTCGAGTCCACTGCATCGAGCGGCCGATCAGTATTTTGTCAGACGGGATCAAGGGCAGAGCATTATTGCCGGCTATCCCTGGTTCACCGACTGGGGACGAGACACGTTCATCTCGATGCGCGGTTTCTGTCTGGCATCACGCCAGTTGGACATCGCCGGGCAGATTCTCACCGCCTGGTCCAGAACCGTTTCCGCCGGAATGGTTCCAAACCGTTTTCCGGACACCGGTGATGCGCCGGAATATCAGGCGATTGATGCGTCACTCTGGTTTGTTCTCTGTGTCGGTGAATATCTGAACGCACTGGATCAGGCGGATCGAACCCCGTCAGAAGAGGAACGGTCACTCCTCTTCGGGGCCGTTCAGGCGATCCTGAATGGCTACGATCAGGGGACCCGTTATCAGATCGGAGTGGATCCGGCGGACGGGCTGGTACGGGGAGGTGTCGAGGGAGTTCAACTGACCTGGATGGATGCCAAGGTCGGTGACTGGGTCGTCACTCCCCGCATTGGAAAGCCCGTGGAGATTCAGGCGCTCTGGGTCAACGCACTGGAAGTCGGAAAACGATTCCACCCGCGCTGGAGCCAGATGCAGCAACTCGCCCTGGAAAACTTTCAGCGGAAGTTCTGGAATCCCGAAACGGGCTGTCTTCACGATGTGGTCGACGCCAATCATGTCGCCGGGGCTGTCGACTCCGCGATTCGCCCGAATCAGATTTTTGCGGTGGGCGGACTCCCGGTGTCCCTGGTGGATGCCACAACCGCCACGCAGGTGGTTCGGGTCGTTGAAGAAACCCTCTGGACCCCAAAGGGGCTGAGAACCCTTTCCCCGAATTCGCCAGATTATCACCCTGGCTATCAGAGAGGACCCGCAGAACGAGACGCCGCGTACCATCAGGGAACCGTCTGGCCCTGGCTGACCGGAGCCTGGATTTCGGCCTGGCTCAAGGTCGAGGGGAATTCTCAGTCCGCTCAGGGCATGGCCCGGCGGAAGTTTCTTGATCCCATGCGACAACATCTGAAACAATCAGGACTTGGGCACATTTCTGAGATCTTTGATGCCGAACCGACCGAATCGAAAATGGGGCTGGAGCAGATCCCCCGCGGCTGCCCGTTTCAGGCCTGGTCTCTCGCGGAGTTTTTGAGGATCGTCGGGGAAATTTTACCGGACAAAGAGGAATCCGGCTCTCCGGATTGAACTCAGGGAGGGAACTCGATATCCTGTTCCGCTCGCGCGAAGTGCGGGGAAGGCGGCGCCCAGATGCCGTCACGATTGAGTTACGACCGTTTGAGCGAGTTGTTCCGATGAGCACGTTGAAGAAAAACAAACGTCTGAAGCTGGCCAAGAAAATCAAGGCCTACGGCGAAAACAAGCCAGCCGTCGGGAACAGCCTGTGTCAGCGCGGGAAAGCCAAATATCTCGGTGGAAACGGTCGTAAGACGACCGGAATCACCCGTCGGAAATTCAAACTGAATCTGCAGAAGATTCGTGTGGTCGAAGATGGTGAAGTCGTTCGCCGTCGGGTCCCAGTCAGCCTGATTCGCTCCGGAATGGTCGAACGTCCGGTTGTGCGGACTCCATTCACCATCGAAAGTGTCGCGAAGTAACGCGAGTTTTCAGCTCTCTCTGAATCGAACAGCTCTGTGGACGCTCAATGTGTGAGCCCAAGGGCTGTTCCATGCCCGCGCGATGGGAGATCCCCGGGGAAACTGGCCGTTTTCAATGAAAGCGGGCTTTCCCCGGCGCTGAGTCCTCCCTGAACCCTTGATGGGGTGAACTCGCGCTGTTAGCTTGCGATTTTGTGCAGCGTGGCTAAGGGTCCGTATCGACCCGGCAGTCTGCTTGCCGTCTCGATTTCTCCGGCGATCTGAACACAGGTGGCCGCGTCTGAAAATGGTTTCGTATTCTCCGCCCAATGTCGTGCGGTCGGGGGATGCCAGTCGTCTCTCTAAGGAATTGTGAGAATGTCTAAGTACGTTTACGGATTCGGTGCAGGGAAAGCGGATGGGGACGGCAGCATGAAGCCGTTGCTGGGAGGCAAAGGAGCCAACCTGGCAGAAATGAACAAGATCGGCCTCCCCGTTCCGGCCGGCTTCACCATCACCACCGAAGTTTGTACGTACTTTTACGATCACGAGAAGACCTACCCGCCCGAGCTCGAAGCTCAGGTCGACGCCGCCATCAAGCAGGTCGAAGAGACCATGGGGGCCAAATTCGGTGCCTCCAGCAACCCGCTGCTCCTCTCCTGCCGCTCCGGTTCCCGCGAATCGATGCCCGGGATGATGGACACCGTGCTCAACATCGGTCTGAACGAAGACACCGTCGCCGCTCTGATCAAAGAGTCCGGCAACGAACACTTCGCCTGGGACAGCTACCGCCGCCTGATTCAGATGTACGGCGACGTCGTTCTCGGCCTGAAGCCGGAATCCAAGAACGATCCGGACCACTTCGAGGAGATCCTCGATCACGTTCGCGAAAAAGCGGGCGTTGAGCACGAGAAAGATCTCTCTGTCGCTGACCTCAAGAACATTGTGGCTCAGTTCAAAGACGTGATCAAAAAGCACGCCAGGCAGGAATTCCCAACCGACCCGAAGAAACAGCTCTGGGGCTGTATCGGCGCCGTGTTCAACAGCTGGATGAACGATCGGGCCATGGTCTATCGTCGCCAGTACAGCATTCCTCACAACTGGGGAACCGCTGTGAACGTGCAGGCGATGGTCTTCGGAAACCTCGGTGATGACTGTGCAACCGGTGTCGGCCTGACCCGCAACTGCTCCGTCGGAACCCCCGGCTTCTGCGGTGACTATCTGATCAACGCTCAGGGAGAAGACGTCGTCGCCGGAACCCGGACTCCGCTCCGCGTCGAAGAAACCTTCGGCAAGGACATGCCGGAATCCTTCAAGCAGCTCACAGAAATTGGCAAGAAGCTCGAAGGTCACTTCAAAGAAGTGCAGGACATCGAGTTCACTGTCCAGAAGGGTAAAGTCTGGATGCTCCAGACTCGGAACGCCAAGCGAACCGGGTTTGCTGCCGTCCGCATCGCCGTCGATCTCGTCAACGAAGGTCTGATTGACGAAAAGACCGCTCTGCAGAAACGCCGCATTCCAGCGGACGACCTGAACCAGCTTCTGCAGCCGATCTTCGATCCGGCAGGCAAAGCCAAAGCTCAGAAAGAAAATCGCGTTCTCGCCAAGGGGATCAACGCCGGTCCAGGGGCGGCCACCGGACAGGTTGTCTTCCATGCCTCCGACGCCGAAGAACGCTGGAACAAGGACAACGACGTCCAGCTGATTCTGGTTCGGAAAGAAACCAGCCCGGAAGACCTTCGCGGGATGAAAGTCGCCAAGGGGATTCTGACCGCCTTCGGGGGAGCGTCCTCACACGCCGCTCTCGTCAGCCGCCAGATGGGGAAGACCTGCGTCTGCGGTTGTGCCGCCCTGAACATCGACTACGAAAAGGGAACCATCACCGTTGGCAACACCGTGCTGAAAGACGGCGACTGGATTTCTGTCGACGGCTTCACCGGGGAAGTGTTCGCCGGCAAGATTGAAACCAAGCCGTCCGAAGTCATGGACGTGCTGCTGGGCAAACTGAAGCCGGAAGAGTCCGAAACCTACGGCCGTTATGCTCAACTCATGAGCTGGGCCGACAAGTACCGCACCCTGAAGGTCCGGGCCAACGCCGAAGCCGGTGACGCTGTCGCCGCTGTGGCTCTCGGAGCGGAAGGGGTCGGACTCTGCCGGACCGAGCACATGTTCTTCGATCACCTCGACGAAATCCGTGAGATGATCTTCGCGACGAAGAAGGAAGACCGCGAAGCCGCACTGGCCAAGCTGCTCCCCTTCCAGCGCGACGACTTCACCCACCTGTTCGAAACGCTCTCCGGCAAAGCCGTGACGATTCGTCTGCTCGATCCTCCATTGCACGAGTTCCTCTCCGAGCACCACCTGCACGACGACGAAACCCTCGCTCCTAAGCTCGCCAAGATCTTCGGCGTGACCAAGGAAGAAGTACACCGTCGCGTCGATGAGCTGAAGGAGTCGAACCCGATGCTCGGCCATCGCGGTTGCCGCCTCGGAATCGTCTACCCGGAAATCACGGCGATGCAGGCTCGGGCGATCCTCGAAGCCGCTTGCAGCCTGAAGAAGAAGGGGAAAGAAGTTTACCCGGAAATCATGGTCCCGCTCGCCGGATTCAAAGCCGAATTCGACAATCAGGCCAGGATCATCCGGGACACCGCGACGACCGTGTTCAAAGAACAGGGTGTGGAAGTGGCCTACACCGTCGGCACAATGATCGAAATTCCGCGTGCGGCGATCACCGCCGATGAAATCGCCCAGGGAGCCGAGTTCTTCAGCTTCGGAACGAACGATCTGACCCAGACGACCCTCGGCATCAGCCGGGATGACTACAAGTCGTTCATCGGCGAGTACATGGAAAAAGACATCATCCCCTCCGATCCGTTCCAGACGATCGACCAGGGAGGTGTTGGCCAGCTGATGAAGATCGGTGTCGAAAAAGGTCGTGCTTCCCGCCCAGGCCTGAAGATCGGCATCTGCGGAGAGCACGGGGGAGACCCTCGTTCGGTCTTCTTCTGCCATGAAATCGGCCTCGATTACGTGAGCTGCTCCCCCCGCCGGATCCCCATCGCCCGCCTCGCCGCCGCCCAGGCCGCGCTGGACAAGTAAGCGATCCGAAAACGGCTGATGAGACGGCAAGAGCCCCAGGTGAAATCACCCGGGGCTCTTTTTTGTGTGCCGAGCATGTTTGACAGTTTGCGGGGTGGAAGTCCCCGTTCCAGCTCCCCTGAAGTGTCGCAGCACCCGACTCACCTGCTGACTGTGACAGAACTCCACTCGACATGCGCTTGCCCTGGTCGCTTCCAGAACCCCAAACTCAGTGAGAGACGCTCTGACTCGTTGAGATCGCGCTCTCTGCGTTGGCGTGTCGACATTCCCCGAGAAGGGGCACCCATTGACCCGACATCCGAGAGGATTGACTTCATGATTCAAAAATCACTGATTGCGGTCGTCCTGCTGATGCAGGCCTGTCAGGCATTTGCGGACGAACCGGCGATGGACTGGGTTCAGACCCGCGAATTTCCTGCTGTTGAAGCGACCCAGGGAGCAGCGGCTGATGACAAGTTCGTCTATTCCATCGCCAATCAAATCGTGGCGAAGTATGACCGTAAGACCGGCGAGCGTCTCAGCGTCAGCCATGGTGACGCCATTCACCTGAACAGCGGCTTCCTCATGGATGGCAAACTCTACTGTGCCCACTCCAATTTCGGGCAGAAGCCGGATCGGAGCGAAATTAAAATTCTTGATCCGGAGTCTATGGAACTCACGGACTTCCACGCTTTCGGAGAAACACCTCATGGCAGCCTGACGGTGGCTCTCTTCGATCAGGGAGCCTGGTGGTGCGTGTTTGCAGTCTATGGCAAACAGGACAATCAGCGGACGGTTCTGGTGAAATATGATCAAAACTGGAACGAGCAGGCTGTTTTCACATTTCCCGGAAGCGTGACTTCAGATCTCGGAAGGAGCAGCATTTCCGGAGGGGTCTGGAGGAATGATGAGTTTCTGGCAACAGGACACGACAAGAAAGTCCTCTACAGACTGACTCTCCCGGCCTCAGGAACAGTCCTCAAGCATCTTGCAACACAATCCACTCCGTTTCCAGGTCAGGCGATTGCCATTGATCCCGCCACCGGAGGACTGATCGGAATTCGTCGCCCCCAATACGTTCTGTTTGCGGAAGAACGCCGGATCCCGGGGACATGAGTTCCTCGCAGGGGGGCGCAGTTGAGAAGTGAATCTGGATGCCATGTCACGCCCTCCACGATACGACTCGGGATTTTGTGCAGCGAGTCGCTGGCGACCATTGTTTCGAAGTCGGTCCGCCCGCCTGCGAAGCCGGGGAGAACTGATGAGGGGCATGCTTGCATGCTTTGGACCATGGCAGCGATTGAAGTTGAAACATCCGCTGCGTTCACCGACACTGTTTAACAGACTGTGAGCAGGATTCGCGAGACTGACACCATCCATCGACCGCGGGAAACGGACCATGATGCCAATCGATCGACGACACTTTCTCAAAGCGACTGCCGCCGGCTGTGCCGCGGCCGTCATGGGACGTCCGTTGCTCGGGGCCGACTCTGTGCCGATTCGGGCCATTACGCATGGTCCAAAATTCCACTGGTTTGGCTATTACGACAAGTTCGAATTCGACCCCACGAATCGTTACGTCCTGTCGAATGAAGTGGACTTCGAACATCGCACTCCGACCGCAAATGACGTCATTCAGGTCGGAATGGTGGACCTGGAGGACAATGATCGATGGATTGAACTGGGAACAAGCAATGCCTGGGGCTGGCAACAGGGATGCATGCTGCAATGGCGCCCCGGGCATGGTTCCGAAGTGATCTGGAACGATCGGGAAGGAGATCGGTTTGTCAGTCGGATTCTGGATATCAAGACACGACAACAGCGAACACTGCCGGCCCCTGTCTATGCCGTGAGTCCGGATGGGGAATTTGCAGTCACTGCGGATTTCGCACGAATTCAGCGGCATCGTCCCGGCTATGGGTATGCCGGCCTGACGGATCCCCACGCCGACGAACGGGCTCCCGGCGAATCCGGTGTCTTCTTTCTTGATCTCAACACCGGCCACCAAAAGCTGATTCTGTCCCTGGCTGATGCCGCCAGTTTTCCATTTGAAGGGGAATCGGTCCGGGAAAAATGGCACAAGTTCAATCACCTCCTGATCAGCCCTGACAGTCGCCGGTTCGTGGTCTTGAATCGTTGGCGGGAACATGATCCGGAAACCGGTGGTCCGAAACTGAGTCCGTGGAAGACCCGCATGATTTCGGCGAATGTCGATGGCAGTGATGTCTCCGTATTGGATCTGCCAGGCATGATTTCTCACTTCGTCTGGCGAGACCCGGAGCATCTGTGCATGTGGACGAAACCCCGCGACCAGCCGGCGGGATTCTATGTCGTCGAAGCCAGGACCACGCGCGCCGAACCCGTCGGCGCCGGAATCATGACGGTGGATGGCCACAACACCTATCTGCCGGAACATCCCGATTGGATTCTGTGTGATACCTATCCGGAGCGGACGACACGCAAACAGACTCCTTACCTGTTTCATCTGCCGACCCGAAAGCGGATCGATCTGGGGAGTTTTTTCCTCGATCCGAAATATGCCGGTGAATGGCGATGCGACCTGCACCCGCGGGCCAGCCGGGACGGTCGTTACGTGGCGATCGACTCCCCGCACCTCGGAAACGGACGTCAGGTCCATTTGATTGAAATCGAATCATTGCTCCGTTCGTGACGGGTTGAATCCATCGACGATGCCCCCGACGGCAGCTCGTCAATCCGTTCTCGGTCCGCCATGGCCAGCCCGGTCTGGCTCGGGTCGTGGAGAGGGTGTCGATTGCTCCGGGTCGTTGTGAACAGTACGATGCGCGAAATCCCCTGATCACTGTTGAAGGTTCTGCGCGCGCATGTCTCCCCCCATTCCGGAAACGCTCTCGACAGACAGCTGGAGCCGTCGGCATCTGCTTGGTCTGCAGGAGATGCGACGAGACGAACTTGAACTGATCCTGGATCACGCGGCGGAGTTTAAACGCCTGCTGCAGTCCACGGATCCCGGCCCACGCAAGAAGTTGAATCATCTGGCCGGCGTGGTGGTCGCGAATCTGTTCTTCGAGGCCTCGACCAGAACCCGGACCAGCTTCAGTCTCGCGGCTCGACGACTGGGAGCGGATATTGTCGACTTCACCGCCAGCACGAGCAGCCTGTCGAAAGGGGAAACCTTTATTGACACCGCAATGACCATCGAGTCGATGGGTGTCGATCTGATGGTCGTTCGGCACAGTTCATCCGGCGGGCCTGAGATGTTGTCCAGACACCTGAAATGCGGTGTCCTCAATGCGGGAGACGGCACGCACGAACACCCGACCCAGGGATTGCTCGACGTCTTCACGATGCGGGAGCAACTCGGATCGCTCGCCGGAAAAACGGTGACTCTGGTCGGAGACATCAAGCACAGTCGAGTCGCCCGTTCGAATCTCTGGGCTCTGAAAACACTCGGAGCACAGGTGATTGTCTGTGGCCCGGCCACGCTGATTCCCCCGGGGATCGAAAGACTGGGAGTGCGGATCGCGCATCGCTTCGACGATGTCCTGGCGGAATCGGATGTCATCAACCTGTTGCGGGTCCAGTTCGAACGACAGCGGGGGGCCTTCTTTCCCTCCATCGCCGAGTACGCTCATCTGTTCGGAATGAATGGAGATCGGCTCCGCCGGGCGAAGCCGAATGTGTTGATCCTGGCGCCGGGACCGATCAATCGTGGAGTCGAGATCACTCCCGATGTCGCGGACGGGCCACACTCCCGGATTCTTCATCAAGTCACAAACGGACTGTTCGTCCGCATGGCCTGCCTGCATCTTCTGGCACGATGCCATCAACGATTGCAGGGGGAACGATGAAGACGTTACTGATTCGAAATGGACGAGTGATTGACCCGGCGACACAACGGGACCACGTTGCGGACCTGTTCATTGCAGATGGTCACATCGTTGATTCCGGCACGGTCACCAGAACGGCTGACACCATCATCGACGCCGGCGGCTGCGTTGTTGCTCCCGGACTGATCGACTGCCATGTCTCGTTCGGAGAACCCGGTTTCGATGAAGATGAAACCATCGCAACCGGCGGAGCAGCGGCACTCGCAGGAGGATTCACCACCGTCGCGTGTCTGCCGTCGACATCCCCCGTTCTGGACACGCGCGCTTCTGCGGAATTCATTATTCGCCAGGGGGAAAGAGCCGGTCAGTGTCGGGTGTTTCCACTGGGGGCCGTCACCAAAGGACTCGCAGGGCTCGAGCTGGCGGAAATCGGCCAGCTGATCGACGGGGGGGCGATTGCGTTCTCCGACGGCAAGCAGGCGATTGCCAATGCCGAGATCATGCGACGGGCGTTGCAGTACACCGGCATGTGGAACAAACCGGTCCTGCATCATGCTCAGGTTCCGGAACTGGTCCACGGCGGGATCATGCATGAAGGATTTCATTCGACGGTGTTTGGCCTGCAGGGAATTCCGGCGGCCGCTGAAGAAATCATGGTGCGGCGGGACGTTGCTCTCGCGGAAACGACCGGCGGGCATGTCCACCTGATGTCTCTCTCGTCTCTGCGCAGCGTTGACGAAGTGCGCCGGGCTCAGGCTCGCGGGCTCCGCGTGACGGCGGATGTCACTCCACACCATCTGCTGCTCACCGATGAATGCCTGTCAGGCTACGATGCACACTACAAAGTCAATCCCCCCGTCCGGACAGCCGAACATCGTGATGCGCTGATCGAAGGTTTGAAGGACGGAACGATTTCCATCATTGCCTCGGATCACCAGCCGGTCGCGAACGAAAAGAAGCATGTCGAAATTGACCGGTCTCCTTTTGGAATGATCGGGCTGGAAACGCTGTTGCCACTCTGTGTCGAAGCACTGATTCAGCCGGGGCATCTGACATGGATGCAACTGCTGTCGAAACTGACCATCGGCCCGGCACAACTGCTCGGGTTGCCGACCGGGACGTTGAAACCCGGAGCGCTGGCCGACATCACCATCATTGATCCGAATCGAACCTGGGCGATTGATACGTCCCGATTCCGTTCCCGAAGCCGGAATACCCCGTTTGACGGGCGCGCAGTTGTGGGAAGCATTCGGGCGACAATCGTGAATGGCGAAATCAAGTATCAGGAATCAGCCTGACTCCGCTGATGCAGGAATGCTGATTCCGTTCAGCAATCCCATCGCGTTGCCATTCGATCCTGCAAGTTTTTCACGCTGCCGGTTTCCCATGAACTGGCAAGTTCTTCTCTTTTGCCTTCTGACGAACGGGAATCCTGATGTCCAGACATGACGGTCGTGCCACGGATCAATTGCGAACGATTCAAATTCAGCGCCCGTATTTCGGCGCGGCCCCGGGACGGCTATTAATTCAGGCAGGACGCACGACGATTCTCTGCACCGCCAGCGTCTCAGATGATCTGCCTCCCTGGAAGAAGAAGGCCCCCAATCCGACCGGATGGGTCACTGCGGAATACAGCATGCTGCCGGGGTGTACCGCTCCCCGCAAAGATCGACGGACGGATGGCAGAGCGACTGAAATTCAACGTCTGATCGGACGGAGCCTGCGCTCGGTCGTCGACATGGCCGCATTGGGATTACGTCAGGTCACCGTTGACTGCGACGTCCTGGAAGCGGACGGCGGCACGAGAACACTCAGCATCACCGGCGGATTCATCGCACTGGTCGATGCCGTTGCGGGCATTCAGGAACCGGGATTCGATTTTCGCAAGGTGTTCCGTGACAGCGTGGCGGCTGTCAGCGTGGGAGTCGTGCAGGGAACGCCGGTGCTGGATCTCGATTATATTGAAGACAGCCAGGCCGAAGTGGATATGAATGTCGTCATGACGGGACGTGGTGCTTTTGTTGAAGTGCAGGGCACGGCGGAAGGAGTTCCATTTCCCCGCTCGGCCCTCAACAGTCAGCTTGATCTTGCGGAAAGCGGAATCTCCCAACTCTCCCGATTGCAGCAGGAGATTCTGGGGGAAAACTGGCCATTCCCGGCGACGTGATTCCTGCCGAGTCAAGTCGCTCCCCTTGGAGTTTGCCTCATGACGCACATCAGACGACACGAGCTCACCTGTCGGGAATGTCTCACGGCAGGGCGTGCAGGGGTCCGTGACGCGATTTGTCTGCTGCTGTTCCTGACGGCAGTTCCACTGGTTGCCGATGAGACGAAGAAGACAGAACCAGTCCCTCTCAATCCGCAACGGACCGTCTTCTTTGACAAGCCGAATGAGAAGCTCATTCTGAAAACCAGCGTCTGCCTGCGGGACGGACTGCTGGAAATGCTGCTCTGTCCCCGGCAGACGAAAGAGCATGAGTCGATCCTGGCGATCGACTCATCCGCACAGGTCGTTCATGCCGGGTTGCTGGCACTGGGAGCAGCGCCAGGACGGCCCGCTCTGTTTGAACCGGAGTTCTCTCCTCCCCGGGGAGAGATCATCCGTGTGGACCTTCTCTGGAAGGATTCTTCCGGGAAATCTCATCGGGCGCGGGCCCAGGATTGGATTCGCTGTTCCGCACACCGGTATTTCGAAACATCGCTCCGTCAGCTGCCGGAGGGTGTTCTCTTTCCAAAGAAGCCCGGCCAGCTGATCTATGATGACGAACAGCAGCAATTGATTTTCTTTGGTCCCATGACCGCCGCGCAGCAGGCCGAGTTTCTCAAATTGAGTTCCGATGACGATTTCCAGGCTGCTGTGAATGCACTGTTTCAGCAAGGGGAGCCGAAGTCGTTCGCAGGAGACTTTCTGTTTGCCGGGAGTGGATTCGCCCGCACGAAAGCGGGGAAAGAAGTGTATCAGGCGGAATCCGGCAGTTTGATCTGTGTTGCCAATTTCAGCGATTCGCTGCTCGACGTGAGTGTTCGCAGCACCGCCAGCAACGACGCGGGACTTCTCTTTGAGGCCTGGACGGAACGAGTGCCTCCCGTGGGAACCGAAGTCATCATGGAACTGAGTCGGGTCAAAACCGCGGCGGATTCCGTCCCGGCAGCAGATGTCAAAAGGGAGTCCCCTGCTTTGAAGAAGAGTCTTACTTCCCCAACGGCTGAATGAGAATGCGATCTGCCTGCACGGCATATCCCACTCCGGCCGCTTGAGCCACTTCCTTCAGAACATCTCCCACGGTGGTGGCTTTCAGGGAAATCGTGATGGGCTGACGACGGGTTTCAGCCGGCAGCCCGCTCAGGTCAATTCGGACTCCCAGCAGTTCCTGAACATCAAACAGCAACTCTTCGACGGGAACCGGGTCCATCTGATGAAAGGCCGTCAGTGGTTGTTTGAGTCGCTCGGTCAGGTCAATTTTCTTCGGTTCCGGAGCGACAGGAACCGCGATCGGAAGTTCTGGTTCCGGGGGCGGGGGAGGAACCATTCCGGCAACGGGAGGTGGCGGAGCAGTTCCCTTCGAGTTTTGAATCGAGACGAGTTGACGAAAGACTTCGGGATCCATTCCCTGATTCAGAAACCGGACACTGCCGTCTGCCATCAGGACCGACATTCCGTTCGCCTCACCGGTTCCGAATCCGTCAGGGCCATTGATGTACGGTTCCTGAACAAATGCCCGAGTCGTCGCTCCCCCCGGTCGAGCCCAGGAGCCCAGTTGTGATGTCACCCCGGCAATCATCATGGTATTGGCAAGACCGTCCGGAATCTCGTCCGGGCGAAGGGGGCGGTCATTCTGAAACAGTCCTGCCTGATCAGCAGGAACCGGGCCTCCAGGTGTCAGGCGACCGAATCCGCTGATGCCAACATAGTGCGTCGCCGGATACTGATCGTCTCCTGCCCGATGGGTGATGGCAGGATTCAGGAACTCTGGAAATGGTCTTCGGACAAATTCGTCGTTCTGCGCGGCGTCCCATCCCCGTTCCCGCTGTCGGGTGATTCCTCCGGGAAGCTGCCGCTCGGCCAGTTCTGCAATCCAGCTCCAGCCTGCCCCCTCTCTGGTGGACGACGCTGGAAACTGCTGATTTCTGTTCACGGAATCCTGGATCAGCTGGCCAATGATTTTCAGTGGTTTCTGTGCGGCTGGCAATGTGTCCTCCTCGTCAGGAGGGAGCTCAGCAACGGGAGGAGCTTCGGGGAGCACCGGGACTGGAGTGACCGGGGGAGGCTCATTCGAAACGATTTCGATGACCGGAGCGGTGCCGGGAGGCTGCTGTTCCGGAGAAAATGCCACCGCGAGCAACACTCCAATCAGCAGCAGGGAAACCACGCCCGCGGCAATCTGAGGAATTCCCCATCTTCCCCGTGTTGTCGAAGGCAATGTCGTTGTGGTCACCCGGGGAGCAGCAGGAGGAGCGACTCCCATCAGCCCGTCGGCCCCCTCCTGAATCAGCACATCCTGTCTGCAATCAGGACAGGCAATGACGCGGTTGCGAAATGAGTCATCACGAACACGCAACGAAACGTGACAAAACGGGCAGGGAAATTCCGTCATCGATCCGGTCCATCCAGGGGGCAGAATCCAACAGCGTGCTCCAGCTCTGTTGGCCGTGAAACCTCATTCCGTACAACATGACAGTAAGCATTGTGGCGATTGTACGGCCAGTTGCCGAATTCGTTCGTCACGGAATGGTTCGTTTTACCGTTATGTTCGCCCGTCGTTCGCCGGTGCAACAAAGAATTACAGAAAGAATTTCCGTCTGGTGAATAGGCTTCACGTTTCTACAGGGTAGCATAACGGGGTTGCGGAGCCGAATCCTTCCGGTCACGTTCGTCAGGACATGCCCGAGCCGGCGCGCAGGCAACGACGTTTTTACGGGGAGAACGTGTGCTGCGCGGCGAGATGCCAGACCGAACCGGTCTTGATCCAGAGCGCTCCAGGTGAGATTTTGTCAGCATATCGGGAACAGATTTCGACCGCGATGGACCTGTTGACGCGAGGGCTTGCCCCGTACGTCGAAGGGAAATTGCGTGCCATTCACCGCGATCACTGGGTCCGAATCGCGTCCCAGAGCTTCCGCGACGATCGGGGCCGAATTCATGAAACCGCGATCGAGTGGGATGCTCATGCACTGCTGACCGTGATGTGGGACCAGTGGAATTCCACGTTCCGCCACGAGCTCGGGCATTTCGAACGCAGTCTGGTCAGCGAACTACGGGAAGTCCGGAACCGCTGGGCCCACCAGCAGAACTTCGATTTCGACGATACGTTTCGGGTGCTCGACAGCGTGCAGCGGCTGCTGACCGCGATTCATTCCGATCAGGTCGCCGAGGTCAAACGGCAGAAGTCGGAACTGCTCGAATCGCATGTCGCCGACGAAGTGAATACACAGGTTCAGCGGAATGCGTTCCGGCGAAACAAATGGTGGGTGATCACGTTCTACGCATTCTGCTGTGCGGTTCTCATCTTTCACGCAATCAACGACGGACGCACCGGAAACTACGCGCTGATCTCGATCGTCTTTCTGGTTTTCCTGTACTTGATCTACCAGCAGTTCAAGATGGAACCGCCGTTGCTCTACGGTCCGCGCGAATGCCGACGTTGCCATCGGATTGTGTACCGCCGGACCTGCCCTTACTGCGAAACCGAGTAGACCTCTGCCCGATTGCTGCCTCGAGAATTGCTGCCCCCGAGAATCACAAATGCACTGGCCGGAACTCGACCAGTGCATTGAAAACTCTTCAGATCACGTTGTCGAAAGCACGTTGCCGGAAGCACTCAGACGCCTGCGACCACCACGGCGCTGGCCTGGCCGGTCCGGGTGAAGTTGATATTCAGGAACGTCTTGTTTTCCGTCGGCAGTGGATCGGACGAGACCAGGTTCAGTCCCAGTTCGGAATCCGGTTGCTGACAGTTCTGAATCGTCGGAATCGCTCCATGGTTCAGACTCAACAGGGAACCGACCAGTTCGATCAACCCGCTGGCGGCCCCGGCATTGCCGATCTGACCTTTGAGCGCTGTCACCGGGACCGGCGTCCCGTCCAGCAGCTGCCGCAGGGCACTGGCTTCGTCCCGATCTCCTTCCTGCGTTCCGATTCCGTGCGCGTTCACATGTCCGAGATCACCGGCATTCATTCCGGCGCGCCGCAATGCTCCCCGGGATGCGTTCAGAACGGCCTGGGTCACATCGGCTTCACCAGTGGGAGACGCCACGCACGACGATCCGCCGCCGAGCAGATAGCCGTAAATGGCTGCTCCCCGAGCTTTGGCATGTTCTTCTTCTTCCAGGACCAGACAGACGGCCCCTTCTGAGACGACCTGACCGTTCCGGCGCTCATCGAACGGCTTGCAGCTGCTGGCCGGATCGGACTCGTCGAAGCCGAGTGGATCGAGAAGCCGGGCATGAATCGCACGGACCGGGTGAATCCGGGTGCCCGTTCCGCCGACAAGCATGATGTCGGCCGCGCCCCGTTCGAGGATATTCAGCGCTTCGGTGAGAGCCACTCCGGGAGACGCTTCGTCGAGTGTCAGGGAGTTGTTGGGGCCCCGGGAGTCAGTGAAGATCGCAATGTGACAGGCAGGCATGTTCGGAAGATATTTGAGCATCCAGAGAGGCTCCATCTTTCCGAGTCCCTTGCTCCCCCAGGCGTCGAACTGAAACACCCCGTCTTCGTCTTTACAGGCCGCAGCCGGTTCGGCCATGGTGTCCGGGGGGAAGAACATCAGGTTCGCCCCGTACAGCACTCCCATCCGCTGATGATCAATCGCGTCGAGATTCAACCCGGAATCGCCCAGGGCCTGCAGCGCCGCCGCCGTTCCGAGCTGTGTCTCCCGGGACATGACTTTGATGCTCTTGCGCTGGGATTTCAAATACTCTTTCTTCACCGACTCGTCGGTAAAGTCCTTGACCTCGCCACCGATTCCGCCGGGTGTGGCGGTGCAGTGGTAATGTCGGGTCGGTTCCACTCCGGACGTGCCGGAACGGAGACTCTCCCAGACGGCCTCTTTGCCGATCCCGATGGGAGAAAAGATGCCGATTCCGGTGATGGCGACTTTACGTTTCGTTGCTGTTGACGTCATTTTAAAAACAAAACCTACGAGATGCGGTCGGTGCCCGGGGCAGAACGTGATGCTGCCGCAGGAACTTATTCTGACGACATTTGCAAAGGCTGCAAAGTCTGATCAGGCCCGTCCTGCCTCCCTGAGACGTGGGTCGGTTGCTTCCTGAAGTCCTTCACCAATAAGGTTATACGACAAAACTGTCAAGAACACCCCCAAACCGGGGAAAAGAATGAGCCACCAGTTTTGATGGTTTGCCTGCCCGGATCGGAGCAATTGCCCCCAGCTGGGGTTCGGAGGAGGAGCGCCGAACCCGATATAACTCAGCGCGGTTTCGATCAGAATTGCCGCCGCGATGCCGAAGGTGATCGGGACCAGAACCGGCGCCAGAGAATTGGGCAACAGGTAACGGAGGATGATTCGGGCGTGGCTGGCCCCCAGAACCCGCGCGGCCGCGACGTACTCCATTTCTTTGAGTTTCAGGAACTCCCCGCGCGTCAGTCGTGCAATGCCGGTCCAGCTCGTCAGGCCGATCACGGCCATCATATGCATAATGCTGGGAGATTCGATCACGGCAATCAGCGCGAGAATCAGGATCAGCGTCGGAATACACATCACGACTTCAATCAGCCGACTGAGCACAATGTCGACCCAACCCCCGAAGTATCCAGCCAGCGCCCCGAAAGTAATCCCAATGACTGCGGCAATTCCCATCGAGACAAATCCGACCAGCAGCGCCGTTCGGGTTCCATGGACCATCAAGGCAAAGACGTCGTAGCCGCGAGAATCCGTCCCGAACCAGTTCAGCTTGCTGGGGGGACCACTTCGTGGATTCGCTGGACGCCCGGGGACTTCTTCCGCTTCGACGGCCCGAATCGGATCGTTGTAATTGATCGGCCAGATCGCCCAGCTGTCGGGATCGTTTTCTTTCAACGGCTTGGGATAGATTTTGTAGAACGGGCGTCCCGCGAAAGCGGCTTCCCATTTCGGGCTGTAGTACCCCAGGCAAGGAAAATACAGCGTTCCCTGATACCGGCAGACCAGCGGCTTCGTGCCGACAATCGCCGGTGAGAGGATGGCGATCAGTCCTAAGACCAGAACCAGCCGCAGCGCGAGCATCGGCAACCAGCGGCGACGAAACCGACCCCAGGATTCCTGCCAGAATCCCGGTGACTTGGGAATCGCGGTCAATGGTGAAGTCGGAGAATTCATAAGTCGTGAATCAGTCAGTTCAGATTGTCGCGCCAGTGGGAACCGGGTCGGTGTCTCTCAGAACACTCCGTCACTTTCGATCCAGCCGCACACGCGGATCGACCATCGCATACATCATGTCGGCCAGAAGCTGAGCCGCCAGGGTTAGCAGCGAGAACATCAGCGTCAGCGCCATGATCGTGGGATAGTCACGCTGGTTAATCGAGATGAAGAACTGCCGTCCCATTCCCGGCCAGGAAAAAATCTGTTCCACGATAATCGACCCGCTCAGCAGACCGGGAAGAGTCAACCCTAATTGTGTCACGAGGGGGATCAGAGTATTCCTGAATCCATGCTTCCAGATGACGGACACCGGACCGAGCCCTTTCGCGCGGGCGGTTCGGATGTAGTCCTGCCGTAACACTTCCTGCATGTTCGCACGAATGAACCGCGCCTCATAGGCGAGGCTCCCGTAGGTAAACACGGTAATCGGCAGCACGGCATGCCAGAAGAGATCGAGGGTCTTTCCCAGTGGACTCAATTGTTCGTAGTGATCGCTGACAATCCCGAACAGCGGCAACCAGCGCAAGTGAATACAGAACAGCAACTGCAGAAAGAGTGCCGCGACAAAGGACGGAAACGAATAGAGCATGTACAGCACCGTACTGATCGTCCGCTCATCCGTCTTTCCGTCCCGGGCACTGCAATACAACCCCAGCGGGATCGCCAGCAGATAGCTGAGCAACAAGGACGGGATCGACAGCAGCAGTGTCGGACCGATCCGTTCACCGATAATTTTGACGACCGGCTGTTTTGACGCATAGGAATGACCGAAGTCTCCGCGCAGCACGTTGCCGACCCAGTGGACGTAGGCCTGCGGCCAGGGTTTGTCGAGACCATAAGCCGCTTCGAGCTGCTTGATCTGCGCGGCAGACAGCTGCTTCGACGGATCCTGTTCCGCCATGTTCGCGGTGAGCGGGGTTCCGGGCATGCTGCGGATCAGCCCGAAGATCACGAAGGTGATCACGAGCAGAGTGAATGCGCCGATGAACAGGCGTCGGATCAGATAAGTCAGCATCGCACGCTCACGGAATCTCCTGTGACCATTCCCTCCACCATTCCATGAAGAGCCTGAAGCCTATTTCACTGACCAGATCGCATCAAATCCCGGGCTGTAATGATAAGGTCCGCGCGGACTGAATTCGTAGCCGCGCAGTTTCTTGTTAAATCCGTAAAACGCGCTGCGCGTATAGAGCCATGTATACGGCTGATCCTCCCAGAGAATGTCATCGATCTCCGCATATGCCGCGGCCCGCTTCTCCTGGTTCAGCTCCAGCTTCCCTTGACGGAAGAGCGCATCCACCTTCGGATTCGAATACTGTGTATAATTCCGGGACTCGCCGGTCTTCCACAGATTCTCCGCAGTATCCGGATCGGTTCCGGTTCCCCAGCCACCGAACATCGCTTCAAACTGGTGGTCTTTGGATTTCTGTTGCATCACCGTGAACTCTGTCGGGCGGACGGTACATTCAATTCCCAACTGCCTGAGACTGTTCGCCAATGATGTGGAAATATCGATGCGGGACTGATCGTTTGAGCACATCAACTGGAATGCGAACTTCACCTTGCGCCCGTCGACCAGTTTGTCCCGAATCCCGTCGCCATCGGTATCCACCCAGCCGGCCTCTTCCAGCAGGTCTTCCGCCTGGTGAAGATCCTGCTGGTAAGGAGTCCGCTCTTTCTTCGACGCCATCCACGCTTCACGGGGGAAGATTCCCAGCGACCGTTCGTAAAGTCCATAGTTCAACGTGTTGAGGATGTGATCGTAATTCACCGCATACGACATGGCTTTACGGACCCGGACATCGCTGAAATACGGCGTCTTGGTGTTCCATCCGAAATAGTAGTACACCCACTGCCGACCGCGTGCCTTGGTATTCAGGCGATAAAATGCATCATCATTTGTCTGTTCGACCCATTGCCGGGGCTGCATTTCCATCTCATCCAGCAACCCGTCATTCAATGCCAGACGAGCCGTGTTGTTATCTTCAATCACCCGAAATCGAATTAACTTGAAATTGGGTTTCGGGCGAACCTGTTTTCCATCCCGCATGTACCAGGATTCCCGGCGTTCCAGAATCACTTCCTGGCCCTTGACTCGTTTGATCACACGGTACGGGCCGCCGCAAACCGGATTGAGCTCCTGCTTCTGGTGATACGGACTGTCCACCAGTTTCGGGTCTTCTTCGATCGAGTTTTCGTAGATGTGCCTGGGGATCACCGGGAAATTGCAATTCCAGACGTTCGTCGAGAGTGCTTCCTTATGGAAAATGACAAATGTCTGGTCATCGTACGCTTCAATCCAGCGGATGAGATCTGTCCCCTGCCGGACTGCCGGAACAGGCACATCGGGATTCATGATCGTCTTGAACGAGAAGACAACGTCATGCGCCGTGATGGGCTTTCCATCTGACCAGACCAGGTCATTGCGAATGACCACTTTGTCATAGAGCTTGTCCTTGCTCGCCTGCCAGGACACCACCAGTTCTGAAGGAGCAAACGGTTCCATGTCCCGGGTGAACGTGAAGAAACCGATTCCGCACAGGCTGTTCACATCGGCATCAGCCGTGGAGCTGCTCAGCAATGGATTGGTCGACGTGATATCCCCGGCCAGGTGCCGATTGATTTCTGCATCGTAGTGAATGTCCGCATCCGACGGCGCAGGACGTCCGAGGCCATCCAGAATCCGTTCGTTATCGGCAGTGCTGTTGTTTCGAAGCTTCAGTGCTTCTTCCGCTGTTGTCTTTTGAGGATGCTCCGCAAAATACTCCCGGTACTTCGCCATACTGCTGAAGACCGGCATGTCTTCCCATTCCACTTTGCGATCCAGTTCCGCCAGTGTCGGGGCGTCGAATGGTTCCAGCTTCAAGGTCTCTGCCGCTGGTTCCCCGCTCGCGCTCTCCGAAGACTTCTGCTCTGGGGGAAGATTCTTTTTGTAATCCGGAGCCGTGGGACAACCAGACAGCAAGGAAACACAGAGCAAGGGAACACAGAACGACAGCAGGAGGCAGCCAGTGCCGGTCGGGAATCGCGACGAAACCATCATCCGTTATCCGTCCTTTGTCAGTCTGGAAACCCATTATGATTGAAAGCGATCGGATTGTGTCACACATCTTCCGGTACGGCAAGAGGCAACCGCCCGGGACTGAGCTCCGCGGTGGATTCTGTTCCGTTCGGGAACCACCCAGCTCCCGTCACAGGCGATTCACGGCGACGCCCGTCCTCAAAAAGAGAGGCCCACCGGATTCCGATGGGCCTGTCCACTTCAAGATGTCCGTTGAGTCGTTCTCGCGACGTGAACCGGGTTACGGTGCGATTTCTTTGATTTCGATACCGCGGAAAGAAACGGGATCGCTGTGTCCGGCGAATCCAAAGTGACCTTTGGTTCGGGTTTTTCCCGGCCAGGCATGATTCCCCATCGTTTCCGTGACTTGCGACACATCGCCGTTCACGATCTGGTTTCCGTTCAGTTCAACGAGAATGTGAGGACCTTTCACGGTGACTTCCTGATAGTTCCATTCTCCGGTCGGACGCAGGTAACCACGTGCCGCCGGGATGGCACCATACACAGATCCATGTGCCTGACGGGGATCGATCGACTTGTACTTCTCATGTTCGGAGTCAAGAATCTGGATCTCAGTCAACCCGTCCAGGTGCGGACTCCCTTCTCCCGGGTAGCGAATGGCCAATCCGTTGTTGCCGGCCGGCGGCAGCTTGAATTCCAGGCGGACGACGAAGTCACTGTATTCTTTGTCAGTGAACATCGTGCCCCCTTTGCCGGCTTTTCCGCGAATGCCGCCGTCAGCGACTTCATAGCTGTCGGTTGCCCCTTTCCATCCGGAAAGGTCCTGGCCATTGAAAATCGAAGCGAAGCCGTCGCCGGACTTCTCCTTCAGGATCTTGTTGGCTTCCGCAACGGGAATCTCGCGAATGGCGATATGACGCCACTGCACTTCCGACCCGTGAGTCTGGAGCTGAATCTCCCCTTTCACCGGCAGGGGAGCACCGCGATTGAAGAAGTTCTCGTGGATGGCATGGTCGACCACCAGCTGGCCGTTCAGCCAGACGCTGGTTCGACTGCCGATCTGCTGAACTTTCAGTTCGTTCCACTCTTCGAGCGGCTTGTCGGCGTGGACGAGCGGATCCTTTCCGGGAGCCCCTTTGCTGTTGTTCCAGAGCCCGCCGGATCCAAGTTTTGCACCATGCTGCCAGCTGCCCCCTTCTTCACGGGTATCCCAGAGCTGGACCTGTGGTGTGTTCTTCAGGTAGACGCCACTGTCACCCTTGGGGAACATTTTTACGTCGAGGATCAGTTCGTAGTCGCCAAACGACTCATCGGTGGTCAGGTAGGCTCCTTTGCCGTCGTTGATGATCACGCCGTCCTGAACTTTCCAGTGAACCGGGATATCGGCGTTCCATTTCTCGAGCGTGGCCTTCCGTTCTTCTTCGGACATCGCGGCGAGTTTCGCCGGGTCAAAGGTGGGCATCGCGTGCCAACCGGTGAAATCTTTCCCATTGAACAGGGATCGGAAGCCTTCGGGGGGAGTCCAGTCCGCCGCGACGGCTGTTGACGTGACGGCTGCCAGAAAGCAGCACACAGTGAGCAGGCAGGTTTTCAAAGGTTGCTCCATTCAAGGGGTGAACTTGTCAACATCAGTTCCGCAAAATGAATCCTCAGAACTGACGTTGTGTCGTTTTCTGCCGATGGTTTATTCTCCGGCGCAAGGAGCAAAGGAAGGCTCCAAACGCCGGTTCTGTGAGAACTGAGGAACCCGCGCCATTGTCCAGCAGGGAGGCCCGTCACATGGGCGCAAAGATCGCCAGCTTTCTGGCCACATTATTACTTTCCGTCCCGCTCGCGGCCATCGGCTTGATGGCTGTTTTTGGCGTTCCGGAACTACTTCCTGCAGGTCCACAGCGCGACCAGGTGGTTCGCGGATTACAAAACGCTTTCAATTGGCGCACGAACAATCAAACCGCGCAAACAAGTGCCGATCCGGCCTACGAAGACGCGGTTCCCTTCAATCCAAACGGAAATGTTCCGACTGGAACAAATTCTTCGGCTCCGGCGTTCGGCGGCAACTCGGCCGCTCCTCAAAACTCAGGAACACAAGATTCCATCTGGGGTTCGACCGGTTCCGGACAACAGGCCGGCTCGGCCCCGCGACATTGGACGGATGGCGGAAACCCGACGGGTTCCGGCCAGCTGGCAAACGGAGCCATGAGCCATTCTGGTGCAGGAACGTCCCCAGCACTGGAAGCTTCTCCGTTCACGAATGGGCTTCACTCTGCTCCGGGGGCCGGAGTGACGCACCAGACACCGATGAATCGTCATGTTTCTGCCGCGCCCCTTTCCGGCCCGGTGCTCTCGTGGCGCCAGGCATCATCCAAACTGGCTGAGTTGGGAATTCGAAACTATCACCTCGAGCGTGGCTCGAAAGAAGAGAGCTTCCTGTTCGTTTGTCTGTTCTCACCCGGTGACGCACCTCAGGTGACGCACCGCTTTGAAGCCGAAGCCGATGATCCGCTGACGGCTGTCAATCAGGTGCTGCAGCAACTGGATCGCTGGATGCAGACCCGGGTCCCGGGAACAACCCGGAATGCCACACGGACAGCGAATGCCGCAATTCCCGGAGGAACCGCTCCCTGGTAGTGGATCAGGGGCGGCAGGGACATTCTTGCGATTGCACAACAGAAGAGATTCTGAAGCGGCCTCATGCGACACGACGACACACTTCGCCCCCGTTCGTATGGCCCGTCACCGCGCCAGAACTCGACGTGGGCAGTTCCCGATGATGTGGTGACCGGATGGAGCTGGCGCCAGCGCCTGAGCCGGACCGCTGCTGAAACCATTCAGATCTCCGGGCCGCTTTCGACTCAGGTCCGCAGTCCGAAAATGGCGAGGCTCGAAGCGGCACTTTTTGTTGCCGAATCCGCGCTGTCCGCCAAGAAACTCTCTCAGATTGCGGTGCTGGCGGATGTCCGGGAAACACTCTCCCTGCTGGATCAGTTGAATGCCTACTACGATCAGAACCGGTCCGCATTTCGCATCGAACAGGTGGCCGCCGGCTACCGATTACTGACTCGCAGCGAACTCTCCGCCTGGCTTGATCGGGTTCACGAACGTCAGTCGCGGATGAAGCTCTCTTCACCGATGCTGGAGACACTGGCCATTGTTGCGTATCGACAACCGTGTACCAGGGCGGATGTCGAAGCGATTCGCGGAGTCCAGTCAGCAGAACTGATCAAGCAGCTGATGGAGCGGAATCTCGTTCGCGTGTGTGGAGAAGACGATTCACTGGGACGCCCCTATCTCTACGGAACAACTCGACTCTTTCTGGAAACCTTCGGGCTGACAGACCTGAAAGACCTTCCACTCGCGGACCGGCTGCGGCGCATTGTGGAATCGAAGACCACTGATTCCGCCAAAGGAGACGAGTCGGAAGAAGCCGCCTGAAGTCACGGCACACAACAAAAACACTCACCGCACAACTGTCCGGTGAGTGTGTGTGGAAATGGTTGACTGCCTGCGAACGCGCGTTATGCCAATCCCGCCGCTCGCGATTGCAGATTCTCGACAGCATCCAGGAACCGCTGCTGGATCGGGGCAGGAAGTTCCGCGAAGTCTTCGAGTACCGAAGGTGTCAGTGATGCCAGAATCCGTTCGAGGCTGATCGCCGCTTTCTTGACGATCTGTTCCGTCGTCAACGTCTCTTTCTGAGCCCCTTCTCCTTGAGGAGCGTTTCCTCGGGCCCCTTTGCTGAAGGGGGCATATTCTCCCTGTGCGGCCGACTCTCTCGGGGCTGACGTGGCAAGTTCCGTGCGAAGTCCGCCCCCTTCTTCAAACGGAGCAGAACTGAACGGATCGCCGTCGAATCGGCTTCCTTCCCCGGTGACCCCGAAGGAATTCACATCCTGAACCATGCCGACACCAGCGGTCAGATAGGCGTCTGTCATCCCGAATGGGGGATCTTCGGGAGCCTGTTCTGACAGGTCCTCTCCATGCTGGGCACGGCGCCAGGCTTTCATTTCGGCGACAGTGGCCTCCATGTCATTGGCCCAGTGGAGACAGTCCGCAGCATCTTCCCAGTTGAGCACCACATAGAAGTGGGACCACTTCAGTTTCGGGTAATTCTCGTGGACGTCGGCAAAGGTTTCCCAGACCCGTCGGCGCTGAAACACCTGATCACCACTCAGGCCGATCAACTGGCCAAAGTCGGCGTCTGAACGCCCCCGGGCATGGCGCTGCGTCCACTGCGAGGCACATTCCCCGATTTCCCAGTTACAGCGGCTCAGTGCATGCTGGGCACGGCGAACGAGTTGGTCTTCCGATTCGGTTTCGGCAGTTGTCATAGTCACAGTTACGGTCCGTCAATCGTTTCAGAGCAGTTCGGCCTGGCCCCGTTGAAACATGGCCGGTCATTCCCGGCGCGAGTGATTCAACTGATGAAATGCGAATCCTGACAGGAATCCATTCAAACTCGCGCCAGGCCGTTTCAGGTGGACAAGCGTATCGGTACAATCGTAGCGGGTTCCAGCGGTTGAGACGATCCCGAATTCCGTGAATTCAGAACGGGGAACGAGGAAACCTGACAAATTGTCGTCAAAGTTTTCCTGACAGGACTCAGGTGAATTGCCGTGAATTTCACTTCCTGTAGATCCATTTTCAATCTGATCTCATAATGCACTCCATTCAAACAGGTCGAGCGTGTCAAGGAACTGAACGTGGATGTTTTGAAGAGTGTGGAAGAGTTACGTCACCGAATCCGGGGGATGCGGCAGCGTGGCTGCAGAATTGGCTGCGTTCCCACGATGGGAGCCCTGCATGCCGGGCATCTCAGTCTCGTCGATGAATGTCGAAAACATGTTGATGACACGATCGTCACCATCTTCGTGAATCCGACGCAGTTCGCCCCGCACGAAGATCTCAGCAAATATCCTCGCCCCATCGAAGCGGACCTCGCCGCCTGCGAACAGGCGGGAGTGAACTGTGTCTTCCTGCCGGATGTTGCAACGCTGTACCCCGAGGGATTTCAGAGCTGGGTCACGGTCGAGGGAATTTCGTCGATGCTCGAAGGAGAATTCCGTCCCGGGCATTTTCGCGGCGTGACGACCATTGTTGCCAAGCTCTTCAATCTGGTGCAGCCGGACGTGGCCTGTTTCGGCTCCAAGGATTATCAGCAGCAGGCCGTCATCCGTCAGATGGTGCGGGATCTCGATTTCCCGATCGAAATCATCACCTGCCCGACGATTCGGGAGCCGGACGGGCTCGCGATGAGCAGCCGGAATGTGTATCTGTCCCCTGAAGAACGGAAGACTGCGCTGGCGTTATTCCGCTCTCTCAACATCGCGGAGTCCCTGCTGACTTCGGGAGAACGACAGATTCCGACGGTCGAAGCCGCCATGCAGAAAGAACTGCAGTCGCAGCCGGGAATTCAGATCCAGTATGCTGTCATTCGTGATCCGAACACGCTGAGCCCGATAGCCGTCAGCCAACCGATCATGGTGGGACTGATCGCCGCATTCGTGGGCAAAACCCGACTCATCGACCATCTCACGATTCGAATTTCGTAACGTCCGCTTCCATTGAAATCCCCAGAGAGGGGCCCGGGACGACTCCGGCCATTGATTCATGCGACAGACACTTTTTCGACTCTCTCTGGAATTTCCCTGGTCCGGCTGGACACCTGTGCCGGGGGATGTCCCGACTCTCGGAGCCTGCTGGGTCTGGCTGGTCATGGTTCTGGGATGGGCCGTCTATCAGTTCGTGACCGGGCAGCGTGCAAATCTCCGAAATCGTGAAACCTGGATCACCGCCGCCGTTGTGCTGGCAGGGATCAGTCTGATTCACCTCCTTCCGACCTTCCCCCGTTCTCTCCCCGTCTTCGGCTACGGAATGATGGTGCTGCTGGGATTTGTCTGTGCCCTGTGGTTCGGAATTTCCCGGGCAAAAGCGGTGGGAATCTCTCCTGAAATCATTATGGATTCCGCCTTCTGGATCTTGATTTCCGGGGTGCTGGGAGGCCGGCTGGCGTTTCTGATTCAATACCGTCAGCACGTCTTCGCTCCTGGTCAAACCTTTGGACAGATGCTGTTCAACGCCGTCAATCTTTCAGAAGGGGGACTGGTACTCATCGGAGCACTCGTCGGCGGAGGGATCGGGCTCTTCGGATACTTCTGGGTGAAGAAGCAGAATGTCCTGGAGTTTGCGGACTTGCTGATGCCGGCCGTTTTTATTGGAGTCGGATTCGGCCGGATCGGGTGCCTGTTGAATGGCTGCTGTTACGGTGACCGTTGTGAACTTCCCTGGGGAATTCAGTTCCCCGCCGGCAGCAGCACGTTCTACCGACTGGTGGAACAGGGCTTCCTGTCTCCGACTGCGGCCGCGACGTTTCCGCTGCACCCGACACAGATTTACAGTTCCATCGACGGCTTTCTGCTCGCTCTGGTCACAGCGATTTATTATTGGTATCGAAAACATCCCGGCGACGTCCTGGCCCTCGGCTGCATTCTCTATTCGATCACTCGATTTCTGATCGAGTACCTGCGCGCGGACGAAATGGGACAGCTTGGAACCGGGTTGACGATTTCCCAGCTCTACAGCGTGGGCATCATGTCGTTGGGAATTCTCCTGTTGATCACTGCTTCACGACGTGGACCGGCTCGCATTCCTCGTCCCCAGCCTGTTGCAGATCCCGCATCCGGCAGAACGGGATGAACGGATGTCTCCTGTTGTCATACCGGAAGTTTCAAAAATGCTTTCAATCTGGGGGATTCGCTGAAAATTGATGTTTTCCCGTTTTCTGCGGGATGCTAATTTCCCGCACCTTCAGCATTCGTCTGAAGTGAATTCCATCAGAATCTCTCTGCATCGGGTGTCGCCGTCCGGCGGGTTCCCACCAGAACCGTCTCGTAGAGAGATTGATCCCTGCCTGACTGACTTTTCCGTCAACGTCATTCCAACCGACTTGAAACAAATTCGCTGACGATCCTCCCGGGATTGAACTCTCGGGGATGGAGACCGTTGATCATCTGCCTGCCGTTCCGGAAGCCTCCCGCGACCAGAATCTGCCGGGAGATGATCGACCCCATGATTCCTGAATTTTCGACATCCCTGCATGTTGAACATTTCCATCCGCAGGAGGCGGTTGTGGAAAGAAAGTGGACTCTGATTGTTCTGTGGATGCTCGTCGCAGCGACGTGGAGTGGCTGTACGACCATCTATAAGTTCAATCCACTGTCCCGTTCGCACGGGTTGCCGCAACAATACGAACAGGATGATGAGTGAACAGGATGTCTCACTCCCTTCAGAAATTCGTCTTTGCCATGTCGCTCTCAGCGATCTGTCTGCTCGTGCCGGGCTGCGAAGTCGGCCGCAGCTGGTTCAGTATGAGCAGCGATTCGCCATCTCCCTGGTTTGGTTTTGACCTGATGCCGCGTCGCCGGACCACGTCCCTGAACCCGCAACCGCGCCCGCCGCATCTCAACGAATCGTTCAACAGGACATCCAAAGCCGAACTGCAGCCGGTGAGTCATCGTCCGCGGCCGTCAGGCAGTCACTCTCGCGAACTGCATCTTCCGTCGATTCCCGCGTATTTCGACGGCAACACCACAGAAGAACTCTCGTTCACCGGTCCGGAAGGGGCCTTCTCCCGTTAGGACCAGTTTGGTCGATCATGTGGCCGCGAAGAACGCCTTTCCCTCAATAAAACATTGAGTTTCCACGAGCCAGTACGTCACAGGAATGACGAAACCGCTCGAGGGAACGTGGACTGAAGAGAGACGCTGCTTGAAGTGTTCACCCTTCCGGAACGGATCGTGAGCGCGCCGGTTCAACGCCAGAAAGCGGGCTCCGGCATTTTGCATCAACGACGTGGCCCGACCTGCTCGATTCTGCTTCATTGCGATGCCGTGCGAACGGGAAATCGGATTCCCGGACAGGCGTCAACATGGATTCTCTGAATCTCCTCCGGATGCCGCTTGCCGCATTCTGACAGGTTGACTATCGTAAAAAACGTCACCGGATCAGGGGTGAGACATCCCACTCGCTCACACCTGGTCCACACCGGAACCAGTGTCGTTGCTCCCCCGGATTGCCCAGTCCGTTGACAGCGCACGTGAGAGTCGGGACCTGTCAGGCCGGGGCCACCTGCCGTCGACGTCTCCACATCTGGTTCTTCGCAGGAACGCCAATTCCATCTCTCAGAAGAGGCCTCTTATGAATTGGACAGGCTCGACGGCGCTGGTCGTCTGTTCCCTGATCGGGTCCTTCGGTTCAAGCGGATTCGCTGCCGGTCCTGACTGGCCATACTGGATCGGCCCTTATTCCACCGGAGTTTCACTGGAACGGGATCTGCCTGAGACCTGGACCCCCCAGGGGGGAGAGAACAGCAATGTTCTCTGGAGCGTCGAGAACGGAACGCGTTCGACTCCGATTCTGATGAATCAACGGATCTATCTGAGAAGCGGAGGGGGCTGGAACGACGGATTGCCCGCTGCGGAACAGGTCATCTGTCTGGATGCGACGAACGGCAATCTCCACTGGAAAAAGGAACTGCCTGTTTCCGCTCTGCAGTTGCTCAACGGACCTGCGGACCAGCCCCTGGTCGAATCGAGCCTGACCGGCGATCCGGAAACGGGACATGTCTATCTCATCGGGAACTCAGGGCAATTCTCTTGCCTGGACGGACAGTCCGGAGAACGGATCTGGGAACGATCACTGAATGAAGAGTTCGGGTTTCTGATGGTGGGACGTCACCAGCCCGTGGCGCCGCTGATTCATGAAGGAAACGTGATTGTCGGGGGAGACGCTGCCGGCTGGGGACAAGCCGCTGAGACACGTTTTCGCTTTGTTGCACTGGATAAGAAGAACGGTCTGGCGACCTGGCTGGCCGAGACTCAACTGCAACCCCAGGGAAGTTCCCGCGGCGCTCCGGTTCTTGGAGTGATTCAAGAGGAGCTGCAACTGATCGCCGGCAGCAGTGACGGCACCGTCTATAGTCTGCAGCCACGGACCGGTAAACGACTCTGGAGTTTTACCCTCACTCCGGAAGCGGTCATCTCGACTCCGCTGATCCATCAGGATCAGGTGATCGTCAGTTATGCCTCTTCGGAATCGACTGGAGCGGTGGTCTGCCTGGATGCCACGCAGAGGGGGGATAGCACCCGATCAGCGACACACTGGAAGGTGACGGATCTGCCGGTCAGCCTGTCCGCTCCCATCCTTTTCGAGCAGCGACTGTATGTCGTCGATGACCGTGGACAACTGCGGTGCCTGGACGTTGAAAACGGGGAACCGATCGGAGCGCCTGTCGATCTGGGAAGTTCGCCGGGCGGAAATCTGCTGGCCGTGGATCGTCGACTGGTCATCCACACGACCGACGGGCAGGGGATTCTGCTGAAACCAACCGAACAAGGAGCGGAGGTTCTGCATCGCTATCGATTCGCCGACAATGAATCCTGTCACAGCGCTCCGATTGCCTGGAATGGACGTCTGTACGCGGCCACGACCGGACGGCTCTACTGTATCGGCAAGACAGATCATCACACGGAAGCCGCCACTCCGGAGCCACTCCCCAGGGAACGGCATGTTGCGCTGGACGAAGTTCCGGTCACATTAAACGTCGTTCCCGCCGAGATCTCATTAGCGACCGGCACCCGACAGAAATTAGGGTCCCGACTCTATAACTCCCGGGGACAGTATCTGAATAATGCCCGACCAGAAGATCTCTCTTATGCATTGCTGGGAGCCGGTCTGATGGACGAGGCGGGACGTTACACGATCCTTCCATCTCAGGTCGAGCCGGTCGGCGTCTTGATCACTGCGCGGTGGAAGTCGATTGAAGGACTGACGCGCATCCGCGTGATTCCCGAATCGCGACTCACCTGCAACTTCTCGGACGGAAAAATTCCGCCGACATGGATCGGCCAGCGGGACGACTCTGTCATCGCCGACTGGGATCTCTATTCGACACTTCAGGCAGCCGACCCCCTGGCCGGCTCTCTTTATCTCTCACTCCTGTCCGAGTTCCAGCGGGTCGGACCGCTCCGCGAGCTGGACGACTCGGCACCGAACCAGTCCTGGACCCGTCTGTGCTCCCATCTCCCCTTGCCGGAGGATGTCTCTCTGACGACGGTTGAAGAGTGTCAGACGCAACTGGATGCCTCACTTCAAACCTTGAAGAGACATGGTGTTCTCGAAAACTTTTCCTGGTCGACCTGGAATCGCACAACAGACGAGAACACTGCAGGCACACCCGAACCACGACTGAGCCTTCAGCAGGGAGAGCGCTCGGTGAAGGATGGCAATGGCGTGCTCTGTCTCCGATGGACATCTGCATCCGATTCACACCCGGTCACCTGGATCGGAACCGCACTCGCGGCGGGAGAGACGTTCCAGATGAACTTCCGGAGTCCGGTGAAGTCCGGGGGATCCTCCTGTGCCGGAGTGATCAGCAACGGCACGCTGATCGTCGTCGGTGGAGCACCCTCACAGATCTCTCTGTACACCGGGAATCCGTCTCAATCGGAAACGACTCCCTGGGAATCCGCCGCAGGAACATGGTACACGCTGAAGATGACCTGCGAACAAAACGAAGGAAAGCGACACCTTCGCGGAAAGGTCTGGCCGCGCGACGGAGTGGAACCGGAGGATTGGGCTGTCGCCGTGGAGGAGCCCTCCGAACCGGTTTCCGGATCACTGGGGATCTTGACCCACAGCGCCGGAGATGACATCTTCTACGATGACATCACGATCAGGTGACATCAGGGCGAACAGGGCAGGGGCCGCTTTCCGCTGATGTGTTCCTGATCACAGAACGCCCCTCATCGAGCAATCAGGAATGTGATTCGAAATGCCGGTCTTTGATTTTCGCTGCCAGGAATGTGGAACGATCTCCGAGCAGTTTCTTCGGCACGGTGAGAAACCACAGTGTGAGGGCTGCCAGAGCAAGAAGATGGAAAAACTGATGAGTGCTCCGGCCGGACATGTCGCCGGCGGCACCCGATCGCTGCCCGTCATGGGGAGCAGTTGTCCCCCATCCAGTGCGCCCGCCTGCTCGCCGCACTGCTGCCGTCTTCCCAACTGAAACACTGAGAACAGTCAGGGATCAGGAGCAGAAAAGACTGGGGAAGTCCTGAACTGGTCGATCATGTCCCCGCCCGTGTTGTTTTGGACAGGGCACGGTTCAGAACGCAGTTCAGGGCACGGTTTTCGACGGAAAGAACCGCTGGTGCCCGCGTGGCAGGGCGTCTGACATGTTTTGCAAAAACGCTCTTGTTGAACGGGTCCCCGGAGACCGCACCCCCAGAGACCGCATGCTGTTCGCTCCAGAAGACGAGTCACTCAAGGACAACGGGGAGTCTCGCGCACAAACTCCAGCGGGAATTCGCTTTTGGGGTCGGACACCCGAAGCGTGACACGCCCGTCCAGCACGTCTGCGAGTAATTGCCCGCAGACGTCAGCCCGCCATCCGGACATCAGCTTCGGAAGCGGTCCCTGGCGCTGTTCAAAAACATGCCAGCGAACAAAATCTTTCAGGTCCGCGGCCGTCGCGACCAGTGTCATCGACAGCCCGAGTTCCTGGCATTGGTTCGCAAGCGCCAATCCCAGAATACGGGCGAGAACTTCATCCTGAGCCGGATGGGCCGCCCCGTTCGACTTCGGGGGAAGCTGATCGTTCGGGAGCTCACCCGCTTTCTGGATCAGTTCCACCAGTTGATCGGCATACTGCTGGTAGTCGCGACGATTCATGTCGCGTGTCATATTCAGTTCGCGAACCGATTTCGGCTGCCGATGCGCCAATTCGACCACCAGATCGTCGCGCAGAATCCGTCGCGGTGGACGATTCAGACGGGCCGCTTCGGCATCCCGCCATTGAAAAATCGCCCGGGCCGCAGCCATTTCACGGCGAGACAGTCGACCGTAGCCAGGCAGACGCAACCAGCCTTCCCGATCCTCTTCCGCCAGAACTCCGTCGATCAATCGTTCAATCTCGGCCAGCGCCCAGTCCAGCCGGGCGGCATCCCGTAGTGACGCCTGCTGCGTGTCCCATGCGGCCAGCAGATGCCGCACATCTTCCTGCGCGTAATCAATCTGCTGAGTTGCCAGCGGGCGAAACTGCCAGTCGGTCCGGGTTTCTTTCCCGTGTTGAATCGATCGCCCCAGGACGCGAGAAATCAGGTTGGCATGCGACAGGGGATATCCGCGAGAACGCAGCCCTTCCGCAACCTGCACGTCAATCAGTCGGCGCGGGCGGCGATTCGTGGCAAACTGGCAGAACCGGATTTCTTCCCGCCCCCCATGGACGACGACCGTGGTGACGTCATCGACCATGATCTCCCACCAGTCGGTCAGATCCTCGATCAGAAACGGATCGACGCAGGCACAACGACCGCTCGGCAACCCGAATTGCAACAGGCAAAGCCTTGGCCGGTAATAGGATTCGGAAACGAACTCTGTGTCGAAGGCCACCGCTCCCCCTGCACGAATTTCATCGCACAATTCCTGAAATTCGGACTGAGTGGTGATCAGCGACACGGTCGATTTTCTGATTTTTTGTGATGGGGACGGGGGAAACCAGCAGGATCTTTCAGAGTAGAAAACTCTGATCCGACTCGCAATTCTGCAGAGCCGCACCACTGTCCTATTGATGAAAATCCTGAACTTTTCCCTTCAGATTGACCGTTCCAACAGTCAGAATCTCTCATGCGCCTGCAGGCCCGGCACCCGTTGTCTCCGTCTCTCCATTCCATCGCCGGAACAACCTGCTCGCTCATCCTCGTTCCAACCTGATCGCCTGAAATGACCGTTCCCACCCGAGCCGTACGACAGCTGCTGCAGGATTTGCATCTGGCCGGGTTGTCTCATCTCCCCCGTTCTGACCGCCCGATTGAGATCGTGGCTCCTGAACCTGAACGATCCCCTGAACCCGCACCGGCGGGCTCAGATGAGCCACCGCCTGAGCGACTGCGGACGTTCACCCGACAGCAGGACGCACCACTTCCCGCTGCCACCACTCCCCCCGCGAGCCCGCCTGCCGAAATCTGGAAGCGGTCTGCCCCGAATCGGGCGATCAGTTCCGCCAGTCTGGAAGAACGGCAACTCCGGTTGAGTGAACTGGCGACGTGCGTCGCCGAATGCATCCGTTGTCCACACCTGGCGGCATCGCGCCAGCAAACGGTTTTTGGAACGGGGAATCCCACAGCTCGGGTTCTGTTTATCGGAGAAGCTCCCGGTGCCGACGAAGACGCAACCGGAGTTCCCTTTGTCGGAAAAGCAGGTCAGCTCCTCACGAAGATTATTGAAGCGTGCGGATGGAAACGGGAAGAGATTTACATCTGTAATGTTCTGCGTTGTCGTCCCCCTGGAAACCGGACTCCAAATGAAGAGGAAGCCGGAAACTGCCGGGAGTATCTGGATGGCCAGATCGCGATCGTCGACCCGGATTACATTGTCTGCTGGGGATCCTGCGCCGCGCAGAATCTTCTGAGCATGAAAGACCCGATCGGCAAGATGCGTCAGCGGTTTTATTCCTATGGACGGGCCAAAGTGCTCTGTACGTATCACCCTTCCTATCTCTTAAGAAATCCTGCGGCCAAGAAGCCGGTCTGGGAGGACATGAAATTCCTGCTCGCCGAAATGGGCCTCACCCCTCCTTCCGGGTGAACCATGATGGCCCTGGCACCTGTTCAGCGGCCAATCGTCGATGAGTCGCCAGGCGTCTTGAATTCGACTGCCAGTCCCGATCACTGTTCTGACAAACAAGTCTCCGTCCCATGCGCATCCTGATCACTGCCGGTCCCACTCGAGAATATCTGGATGATGTCCGCTATCTGTCGAATGCCAGCAGCGGCAAGATGGGATATGCACTGGCTCAGGCCTGTCTGAATCGGGGATGGGAAGTCGTTCTGGTCTCCGGTCCGGTTGAGTTACCCCCTCCGGAGGGGTGCGAGTTTCACCCGGTGATCACCACCGCTCAGATGCGGATGGCGGCAATTGAACACTTCCCTGACTGCGACGGGGTGATCGCGACGGCCGCCGTCTGTGATTACAAGCCGCGGGAACGTGTCGCCGGCAAGCTGTCGAAGACGGGGGGACCAGTCTTGCTGGAGATGATCGAAACAGACGATGTGCTCGCGGAACTGGGAGGAATGAAAGGCTCCCGCTGGGTCGTCGGCTTTGCTCTTGAAGCCCAGAATCCGCTTGAGAATGCACTTCAGAAATTGCGTCGAAAGAACTGTGACTGGATTATCCTGAACGCCCCGACGGCCATCGGCTCGGAACGGAATGACGTGGAACTCCTGGGAAATGATCCCCGACCGATCGCCGCATGGTCTGGTTCGAAGCGAGAGGTCGCAGAACACCTTGCCGGCTGGTTGCAGTCCCGCTACCAGCCTGTTGAGTAAACGGCCCTGCGAAAAGGTGATCTGAAAACGTCCTATGAGGGGGATGAGGAAGTCCCGCTCGAATCGGCCGCGCAGATCTGTTGCAGCTCCAGCAGGAGGCGCTGCACTTCCCGGTACTCGGTGGTGGATGCGACCTGAGCGGCTTGCCGGAGCTGCTCCGGAAGCCCCTGGAACAAATCGCGATTCACCCGCTCTGAAACCCATTCACCCCGTCGCCGGGAGAAGGCCGTGTGCAGTTGTCGAAAACGGGTTTCGAGATAACCACTGCTCTGCGAGGCGGTCTCGGAGAGAACCTTATCTCCGACCACCGTTGCGACCGTTCCGCCGATCGCATCTCCCGCGAGATGCAATGCCCCGCGCATCGCGGCGTCTGTCGCCAGCGGCAACAGCGCTTCGCCGACAGGACCGGCTCCCGTGACAAACAATCCCAGGCTGATCGCCGGACGAGCGGCCGCTGCCATCGTGTCGATCCGGCGGAACAGTCGATAATGCCCGGGACTTTCTTCCCGAAAGTTCTGCAACTGCTGCTGAACGAGTTGCTGCACTTCCAGTTCGATGTCGAGCGCCTCATGCTCGCGCCGCAGTGCCTGCAGGACTTCCCCTCGTGAAACTCCGGACAGCAACCGTTCGAGCTGCGCTCTCAGCAAAGGATTCCCGACGTCCCGAATCCGTTCCAACTGACTGAAGCAGCGTTCGAGCAGGTCGAGAATCGCCGTCCATTCCTGCTGCCGGTAGAGTTCGATGGGCGTCTCACCGGGGGAAGAGTTTCTGTGTCGGAGAAAGTGGAGGGGCGCGACCAGCAGTTCCCCCAGGCGGTGATACACCCCATGAACAGTGGCCGTCCACCCCTCCCGCTGGGTGCTCCACCAGAGACGCACCGCCTGAATGAGGACCGCATTCGGCAGCGTGGGCCAGCGGTCGACTTCAGCAAGGCGTTCTGTCGAGAGGAGCGCCAAGGCCTCGGCAAACTCTCCACTACGGGTTCGAATCTCCCTGAGCCAGGACGGAATCCCCTGGTCGGGAGCGCACACCAATGACAACGCGCCGGATAACGCTTTCTGTTTAATGTCCTCAAACTTGAGTCGTGAAAACTCCTCCATCAGATTTTTAGCAGAGTCGTCGCGTGGAGGTGAAGCACTTGGGGGCCAATCGCGTTCATAAAACGGCAACTGGTTGCACTCCGCTTGACGGCGATCATTGGGGGCCAGATAGACGAGTTCCGGGGAGACGCCGGTCCCGTCACAAAAGGTTGCCATCCACAAGGGCCAGTATTGTTCATCTTCAGGCAGCAGGCACTGATTGAAGATGACAATGACGAGTTTTCCTTCTTCTGAAGCCGATCGAAAGAACTCCCGAATCGCGCGGTCGTTGTACTTCTGTTGTGTTAACACCACGATCAATACATCGGCAATCTGTCGCAGATGTGCGGCGCGCTCCCAGTTCACTTCGGCCACGCTATCAATATCGGGAGTGTCGACAACAATCAAATTTTCCGGGATCCCGTCCTGCTCCCGAAGAAACAGCAGATGGCGGGCATCAGCCAGCAACGGATCTTCCGGCCGCTGCCAGGGCCGCAGTTCGAACCCGGGAAATACGGCATCCGTTTGCACTTGTTGTGCGAGCTTCGGGTGGAGGACGGCCGTCGGATGTTTTGTTCCGGAGGCGGTCGGCACAGGCGCGCTGAGGATGTCACCTGCAATATGATTAAAAATGGCACTTTTCCCGATGTTAGTGCCACCGACAACGGCCATCACAAGATACGGATGCGTTCCGAGCTGCGGTTTCAGCTTGCGTTCGAGCAGTTCGTACCATTCGCGTCCCCGCAAAGGAGCCAGATGCAACGGTCCTGTCGCGTTCTCCAATGCCGCGACATAATGCGAGAGAGAACGGATCAACTCCGAAGAATTGCTCACAATACCAACCATGGTTGTTGATAAGTCGAACATCAATGATTAAGGTTTAACGTAAGTTCAGCTGTTTTTCTTGCCTGACGGAAAAACGCTTGAGCGCACGTTAGCAGAAGTGAAGCCAGATCGCAGCGCTTCTGACGACGTCGCCGATGCCCCCGGCAAAGGATTCTCAAGCGGCCACCGGGACTGATCTTACAAAGTGACCAGAGCGTGATGACCAGCGCGTGATGACCAACGAGTCATTCCAGGCCAGAATGTGACTGGTTTTTCCCCACACAGACCTCAGAGGAATTTTGCAATCATGGCAAAGAAAAAAGCCGTTCGTGGTGAGTTCAACATGTCGGCCGAAATCCGGAAGCTTCTTGAAGAAACTCCGACCCTGTCCAGTCGGGAGATCTTCGAAAAGCTGCAGGAACTGTTTCCAGGCCAGTCCGTCAATCGGAATTCCTGCAACGTGGCGTTCTCTCACGCCCGCCGCAAACTGGGAATCAAAGGCAGCAGCCGACGAGTGGTCCGTCATCGCCGCCCCAGCGCCGCGAAGACGACGGTTGCCTCTTCAAAAGATGGCGATCTGAATCTGGGGCTGCTGCAGGCCGCCCGAGAACTGCTGACCAAAGCGGGAAGTGCTGAAGCCGCTGTTCAGGCGATCAAGCAGCTGCAGTCACTGCAGATCAGCTGATGTCGACGGGCGAGTCCGTCGCGCGGAAGTCACAGCACTGACTCCATCGTTCGGACGTTTCCCACGCAGACACAAATCAGGCGGCATGACAGGAGAGTGTGATCAAATCACCTTTCCGGTCGGCCGCCTGTTTTCGCATCGTGCTTGCGCATGCTGATCGATTTCGACATCTGAACGTGGTCGATTCAGTCGATCGGGCAGAATGGCGAAGTGGGCTGAGCATGGACTTTTCGACGGTGGTCCCCCTGAATTTTCTGAATTGCCGCCGTGACCGCTGACACCGATTCCAGGTTGTCATGCACCGTCAACTCGATGGAAGTCGTGTATGTTGCTCCCGGAGCAAGTGGAATCACACGCCCATGGTGCCGTTCAAAGGTCTTGAAATTCGGGAAGTTCGTCGCAGGTTCGAGACCTGCGACATACCCGGCGGCTTCTGACTGAGTGCATTTCCAGTAAGCAAAGCAGGGAAGTTGCGCTGTCGAAAACTTCAGGCTCAGTCCTCGATCTCCCGCCTGATTTCTCAGGAGCGTCTGAGTTTCCCCCTGTTCATCCGCGAGGAGATGAAAGTAATAGACCTGTTCCGCATAGCCGGTGGTCGGCCCCAGGCATTCCAGATAGCTGCTGACTCCCTGAGCGGCCCGATCGTCCCGGGGAGCGACACGATCCGCTGCACATTCCAGCTGAGATCCGGCAGAGAGGAACGGCTCACCGATATTCGTGTGATAAAGCAACTGGAGATCGGTTGTTTCGGCACCCTGATTGGTGATCTCATCAACCACTCGAAACGACGCCCCCCCCACCTTGGTCGTGATCGTCGACTTCATCTGAAGCTGTGGCCCGAACAGCGTCTTCTCATCCACCAGTCCGCTGACGCCGATCTCTCCCGTCTCATCATCAGAGAAGAACTCGAGATCATGAGCCGGAAGGTTGGCAATCCGGCCGTGCAGAGTCAGAGCGGACTCGATGGGACTTCGTGCTCCGTCGTCGTGTCCCGGAGGTCCGTTGAACGACAGCCCGCACCGGCAGAGAAGCTCATTGAATCCGTCGAGCCAGCCCAATCCATTGCGAGATTGCAGATCCACAAAATGCGGGTGGACCGGCTGACGGACGGGAGAGTTCCAGCCCACCGGAATGTCCTGATAGCGGGCATTCCAGATCCCGAGTCCCCGAGTGGGCAGCAGGTAAACCGACAACGGTCCGTTACAGAGCTCAACGACATCCACGCCTGCCGACAGTCCGCTCCAGAACTGCCCCAGGCTGATGGACCAGTCATCACGTCCGTTGATCTTCTTCTGCTTTCGACCTTCAAGGAGAGCTTCCATGTCAGGCAGACGCCGCTGATCCATTGCCGCATCGAGTTGAATTCGGGTGATTCCCATTGTGACATGGCCTTTAAATGACTGGAGCGTGAATCGATCGTCCGCGCGGCGCGTCTCATCGGAGCAGACGCCACTCTCCGCGCGACAGCAGCGGGTCGAGACCTTCGCAAACATTTGACGGGAAGCAAGGGCATCGCGGCGTTGCGATGCCCCCGGGAATCAGACGACTGGAGCTTCAAACCTGGCATGACAGGTGACAGAACACGGTTTGGGCAGGCCAACGAGCCTGCGGGCCCTGTTCGGGAACCTGTCAGGACAGAGTGGTCACACCACTACCGGATCGTGAAGAAGCGGTGCTCGGTCGTCTGGCGATACTCTTCCCCTGGTCGCAACGCGGTGGAGGGAAACTCCATCTCGTTCGGAGAGTCCGGGAAGTGCTGACACTCAAGACACAGCGCCTCGTGCTGTCTGAATCCGCCACACTCCGGGGAGCCGTCGAAGTGATTCGCCGTATACAGCTGAACACCCGGGGCGGTGGAATGGACTTCCATGACCCGCCCGCACTTCACATCGGCCACTCGGGCCACGGGGCGAACGGTTCCATCCCAGTCGCGGACGACAAAGCAGTGATCGAAACCACTTCCCATCTGAGAGAGCGTGTCTCCAATCCGTCGAGCTGTCCGGAAGTCGAGTGGACTTCCGGCGACATCCTGAATCAAGCCGGTGGGGAGGATGTTGCTGTCGACTTCCAGGTATTTATCGGCAAACACTTCAAGTTCGTCGTCCTGGATGCTCCCGGAACCGGCCATGTTCCAATAAGAGTGGTTCGTCAGATTAACGACCGTCGGGGCATCGGTGCGAGCGGTGTAATCGATCGACAGGATGTGCTGATTGAGCCGGTACGTGACGGACACGTCAAGATTCCCCGGATATCCATCTTCTCCGTCCGGGCTGATCGTTCGGAACGTGACCGAGTCATCCCCCAGGGTGAAGTCCCACTGTCGGCGCATGAGTCCTTTCAGTCCGCCATGCAGGTGGTTGGGCCCGTTATTCAGATCAAGGAGATATTCTTTTCCATCGAGCCAGAAACGCCCCTGACCGATCCGGTTGGCGTAACGCCCCACCGTGGCTCCGAGATAGGACGGGTTCTGAAAGTAAACGTCGGGCGACGTTCCCGAAACGACGACGTTCGCGGAATGTCCTGACCGGTCCGGGCAGATCAGGGCAACCAGAGCAGCTCCACGGTCCGTCAGCTGAACTTTCAGGAACGCATTTTCAATGGTCAGAAGGGAGGCTTCCGTTCCATCGGGAAACCGTCCCCAGCCTTTTTCCTGCGTGACCATTCGCTGCCCTTCTGATTGGGAACGTGACTTTCTGGAAACTCTTGTCAGTCATGCTGACAGCACCGGTGCTGATTCTAAATGACGCCGTGCAATCGGGTAAGGTGGCCTGCGTCGCTCACCAGAAATTTTCCCGAATTCACATCCCATCAAGAAGTTGAGATAAAAAAAGATCCAAGGTTTTGGGGAAACCCTGGATCGATTGCAAATTCAATTTGTACAGGTCAGCGGGAGAATCACACTCCGCTGGACCGCCCCAATTACTTCGTTTCGCTGCCGCCTTCTGGCTTTTCAGCTGGAGCAGCTTCCGCTGGCTTATCAGCTGGTGCTGCATCAGCTGGCTTCGCTGCTTCTTCCTTCTTTTCGTCCGGCTGAGCTGGAGCTGGAGTTGCTGGTTTCTCGGCTGGCTTTTCTTTTGGCCCGCATCCAACGGTCCAGCTGCACATCAGAGCCACAGTCAGCACGGCAAGCAGATTCTTCATCAGAGTTTTCTCCTCACGAGGTCACAGGAAGATGGAACGCACCCCACCCAGAATGAGAACGCCCGCGCCCATCTTCGATTTCTATACGGTACTTCATTTTGCGGCAAAAGGCGACTGCTGTGAAGTCACTGCCACCGGCAGAACCCGCCGGATTCCCAAGTGTGGGGAAAAAACCGTCCACCTAGTCAAAATAGGAAGATTGCAACCACCAGAAAGATCACCCGAAATTCAGAATAATCGATAAATCTTTCCACTGTGCCACTTTCGCCTGAACTCTCACCCCCCAGTGCGCCGATTTTTCAGGATAACCGTTACTGCCGACAGAGTCGTCACGCACGGACTGTGCGCGGAAACGGAAGTGGTTTGGGCGTCTTTCGGCGGACCTGAGCCGTGTCGATCGGTTTTCACCCCTCGAGAGAGATTGTCAGCAGGATGCTGGAGCAATCGATGAAACACGCACGTAAGCGCTGGCTGGCTATGGTGGCTGTTTGTCTGGGACTGGCATCGCCAGCCCGGTCAGAGCTGAAAATCGTTCCGGATGAAAGTCCGTACGACACCGGAAGCCGTTTTGAAATCTCTGACTCGGACGGGACCGCCCGACTGGGAGGGAACGCTTCCGGAAGTGTCCGGCAGGTTCAGGCCGAGGAGTTTGTTCCTCCTCCGTCTGCTCCGAGCGCCTATGACGCCGCGTTCCAGAACGCTCCGCCGGCGTACGACAACAGTGTCGGCTTCGCCAATATGGCCACCAGCAACCAGTTGTTCTGGCGTCTCGGCCGGAACAACATGGATCAGTATGGCTATGACGGCGGGTACACGAACTTCAACGTGTTCGTGCCGGTATTCGGATCTCCCGACGACACGCTCCTCTGGGTCAATCCCCGCCTGAATGTCACCGACTACGGGATGGCCGGAGCCAACCTGGGGGTCGGACTTCGAAAATACAATGCCGAACGGGACCGGGTTTACGGGGCCTCGTTCTGGTATGACTACGATGATGGTCACGCCAGCGACTTCAGCCAGCTCGGCGGAAGCTTCGAGTCGATCGGAAACTACTACAGTCTCCGTGGAAACTTCGGAGTGCCGATTGGTGAGACCTCCGCGTATTCCTCTTCCATCGTCGGAACGCCGAACTACGTCGGACACAACATCTCTGCTCAGGTGACCCGTTACTTTGATAACGCCATGAAATCCTTCGACATCGAACTGGCAACACCGATGCCGGGGATTGGTCGATACGGATTCGAATGGGGTCTGGGGATTTATCACCTGGCCGGTGATAACATCGAAACGACCGGGGGAAGTGCCCGTGCCCAGTCACAGATCACGGAAAACCTGTGGTTGAACGGGATCTACACCTACGACGACATGTTTCAGTCGCAGTTCTCTCTGAACTTCGAAGTGACACTCGGCAAAGGGATGGCCCGTCGATTCTTCCGACGTCCGCCGGTTCAGAGTTACATGACCCAGTCGGTTCAGCGCCGCTACCGGATTCCGGTCGGCCAGACATCCTCCAGTTCCTACCAGAACGCGATGGATCCGAACGGTGTCGAAATCACGATCGTCTATATCGATCCGACCCGCGCACCCAGTGCATCGAACGACGGAACGTATGAAAATGCCTACGCATCGACCGACGAGTACAACGCGCTCAGCGGAGCCGACCAGAATCAGTTCCAGATCATCATGGTTCGTCGCAGCGACGACCCGGCTGATGCAGGCAAACTGGACTCCGGCATCACCCTGCGAGATGGGCCGGCCGGCAGCTACACCGGTCAGCGTCTCTTCGGAGATGCGGATCTGCCGGAGAATGCCTTGCCGTTGACGGAAGCCTGGTTCGCCGGAGCGGATAGTCCTCTGGCGGTCAACATCATCAACGACCTGCGCCGCACCAGCGGCTTCGGCGGTCTCCGTCCGACCCTGAGCAACGCGGGTGGTGACGTCATCACCATCGCCGGGAACAGCAACGAAGTCTTCGGGATGAACATCGACGGGATGGATACCGGCAGCGGCATCGTGAATGCTCCGGGAACCACCACGAACGGGTTCTATATTCACGGGAACAACTTCCAGAATGTCGTCAACGGAATCGACCTGGTCAGCGACACCTCGACACCGCTGGGGCTGGCATTCGACGGACTGGGAGTCATCTCGAACAACGTGATCACCGCCGGAACAGCCGGGGATTATGGAATTCGGGTTCAGCATGTCAACGGTGACGGAGCAAACGCCCTGCAGCTGCTGGTCGGAAACACCACCAACAACGGTCTGAATCCAGAAGCAGGAAACAACGTCAGCGGGTTTGAAGCGAATCCCGGATCGTCGGCAGGAATCTTCATCCTGGCGGACGGACCGACTTCCGAGATCATCGCCACCGGCACGGCCACCACTCCCGCTGGAACAGCTTTTCCGGTTCAGGCTCCCCCGATTCAGGCAGGCCAGACGTTTGACCTGGGTGTGAACGCGAACACGGTTGATGCGTCTGCCACCGGAATCGGCATGCTTGCCGACAACGGTGCGACGATCTTTGCTGATGTGAACAACAACACCGTCACCAACAGCACCGATCCACTGGGTGACGGAATCGCGATTCAGGCCGACAACGCCAGCGAATTCAATCTCATCACCTTCAATAACAACTCGATGATCGGGAATGCCGGGAACGGGGGTCTGATCCAGGCCGAAAACGGTTCGACGATCATTGTCTGGAATCCGATCCTGGATAACCAGTTCGTCGGCAACGACGAGAACGGGTTGTTTGTCAACGCGAACAATTCTGATGTCATCATCGCCGGAATCGGCGACGGAACCGTCGAGAACCGGAACCAGTTCAACAACAACGATGAAAACGGACTCGAGATCCTCGCGGAGGCCAGCGGCAGCGTGATCATCGCCGAGCCGTTCTTCAACCAGCAGTTTAACACCAACGGAGATAACGGACTGCTCGCCACCTCGACTGGTGCCGGCAGCGAAGTCTTCATGATCATCGGCGATCCGACCGACGGCAGCACCCTGGGGAACGAGTTCGTCGCGAACGGACTGTTCTCCGGAACCGGAGCGGGGATCAGCCTGAATGTTGATACCGATGCCGAGCTGACAGCTCCGATCTTCAACAACCTCGTGGTTGCGAACATCGGAAACGGCATCGAATACAACCTGGACAATGCCGCCACGACACCCTTCATCCTGATGCAGGGGAACGCCGTGCGAAGCAACGGGCTGAACGGCGTCGCCATCACTTCGGACAACACCGATGTCGACCTGATCCTCTTCACCGACAACGTCGTTCTCGGAAGTCTCGGAGGAGACGGTCTGGATATCACTGCCCTCAACGGTTCGACGCTGGACGTCGTCGCCGTCGCACAAAACGGCCTGCAGTTGAACAACCGGCACGGGTTCGACCTGAACCTGGACGGATCTTTTGTGAACGAACTGTTTGTCGTGGACAACCAGGGTGGGGAAGCGCTCGCCGCTGGAACACTGGGATTCAACTACGTGAACACCACGGTCGGCAACACGATGACGAACACCTCGTCCGCCGGCCTGCAGGTGGGCCGCGTGATTCTGAATATCGAACCGACCGGACAGGGATTCCGTCCTGATCTGACGAACGTGAACGAACAGTTCCTGCCGACCGGCGGCACCGACGTCACCACCGGACTGATCGCGGTCAATGGAAACGGGATGATCGCGGGAACCGATCCACTCCAGGGAACGGACGGCGAACCTCTTCCCGGAGGGGGAATTCTGTCAGGGGCGCAGATTCTGGATTTGACCTTTACCGATTTCGCGACGGGTGAATCCCTGACATACGATCTCGCTCACACCCAGCTGGCCAACGACACGCTCCAGCCCGGCTCCAGCCTGGTCGGATCGATCGGAACGGTCATTCTCGAAGACGGACGCTCGGTCACAGCAACGTTCACCGGAACGGGGCTGGCGATCAATCAGGCTCTGGCCGCGGTTGGCACCGGGATCTCCAACAACGGTCAGAACGGGGTGAACATCAATGCCGAGAATGCCTCGGCCATCGGTGCCATCACCATCGAAAACAACATGGTGCAGACCAACAACAACAACGGAATCGAGTTCACCGCCACGGGAGCCAGCCTGCTCCCCGGCTCGGGGGCTCCGATTATTATCAACAACAACACCATCCAGGACCAGGTGACCGGCGACGGCATCCGGATGCTCAATCCTGACACCGGCGGCGTGGAAATCGGAATGGACGTGATCAACAACCGGATCCTGAACAACGCTGGAGCCGGGGTGAACGTCGAAGTGAATTCCCTGTCTGGCAGCATTGTCAGCAACATCACCGGGAACACGATCGACAGCAACGGCAGCTTCGGTTTGACCTACTCCGCCACACAGAACGCGACGGTCGACCTGACCGTCGGTGGACCGGCTTCCACCGACCGGAACGTCATCAACAATAACATGGACGCCAACATCGCACTGAACCTCAGCAACGACGTGGCCGGTTCGGTCTCCCGCATGACGGTTCAGAACAACCTGATCACGAATGCCCGGGATGGTGCGAACAGCAACTTCGACGGTGAAGGGGTTTCCATCTTCACGACCAACCTCGCTGAACTCGAAACAGCGGACATCATCGACAACATGATCACCGGCAACGCCGGAGACGGGATCGAAGTGCTCGCCAACGGGTTCTCCCAGATTCATGCGGTGGGTGATCCGACCAGTCCCGGTCTGCTGATCGACGGAAACGTCATCAACGAGAACGGCCTGAACGGGGTCCAGGTGGTCCGCCAGGGAAGTGCCGTCGTCAACGGACAGATCGGAAGCACCGGCGGAACCTATGACGATCCGACGCTGGCTCCACCAGGCAACTACATCGTCAATAACGGAATTCACGGAATCGACGTCAACACCACCGGCAGCATGGTCGTCGGCAGTGACGCGGTGTACCTCGTCGCCGGCCAGAACCTGATTGGTGGAAACGCCGGAAACGGTGTGAACATCTCAACGGGTGGAACATCGAACACCCGGGTGGATCTGATCTCCAACATCATCACCGGAACCTTCGGGACCAGTGCGACCCAGCAACAGAACGGGATCAGCCTGACGACGAACGACGTCTCCTACTTCGGAACCGTGGGGGGAGACAACTCCCTGTGGGACGGGAACATCATCTTCGGCAACAGCCAGAACGGGATCCGGCTCGCACGGACGAACACGGGATCTGCCATCTCGGAAATGCACGTCGATATCTTCGGAAACGTGCAACAGTCCCAGATCTTCGACAACGGAACCAACGGAATCCAGATCGTCGACAACTCGAACCAGCAGGTCCTTGTTCCGGATTCGGTCTCCGCGGTCATGGAAATCAACGTGGGGGATCCCGCATCCTTCAATCCACCACTTCCGGAATTCGGTGCCGACGTGGCTCCGGACCGCCCGAACGTGATCATCGCTCAGAATACGATCGACGGCATCCAGGTGATTCAGACCGGAACCGAAATCCTGCTGCTCGACATCAACAACGTCCTGGCCCTCGGCGGACAGCAGAGCGGAACCGCCAGCCGTCACGGCCTGAGCTTCAACTCCGACGGTCAGCAGATGCACGATGCTGACACCGTGATCCTGGTGAATCACAGTACCTTTACCGGATTCGGCGATGACGGGATGAACTTCTTCTTCGCCAACTCGTATGCGAATCCCAGCTTCACCGGTGTGAACACCTCTGTGGGCGGCACACTCAATGTGCTGGTTCAGAACAGCATCATCGGGCAGAACGAATCCTCCTTCAACGGGGGAGACGGTGTTGACATTGAAATCCGTGATAACGGAGCTAACTTTGTCTTTGACCATAACCTGATCCAGAACAACGTGAGTGACGGCTTCCGCATGAGCCTGCATGCCGAACGGCTGACATCGGGAGTCGATGGCTCCAACAACCGTCCACGTGTCGTGCCCACCCGGGATGCGACGGGAGACGGGATTGCCGACACCGTCCGGCCAGACCAGGCCACTCTGAACGCCGCTGGGAACTATGAGTACAACAACACGCTGTCGGTTGGACTCGATCAGGAAGGGAACGGCTTTGCTTACTACGACGGAGCTCCCTTTGCAGACCAGTCGTTCATCGACGTCACCGCCGGTCTGACCCTGACGGACAACCTGATCCGGTTTAACGGTCGGGACGGTGTTCAACTTGCACTCGGTGCTGCCACACGTCTGGGTCTCGACGGTATGACAGCGGTTGACTTTGTGAACGACATCACTGCCATTCCAGCTCTCGACGTTCGCCTGACTCAGTATGGCCGTGCGAATGTGTCCGGGAACGACATGAGTGGCAACGATCGGTTCGGATTCTACACCCTGACCCAGGATGCACTCGACACGGCGATCGTGGGAACCAGTGGAGCCCGGACGACCGCGAACGCGACACCACCCGCCAACCTGCAGACGATCCAACTCGACCCGCTGGCTCACCTGTGGCTGAGCTTCGAGAACAACATCGGATCCGTCCTGAACCCGACTGTTGTTGGAGGTGTGTATAACAACGATCCGACGAAGTCGTCGACAAGCAATCGTCCCATCCAGACGAACTTCAACGTCGACTTCGGCGGCACCATCAACACCTTCACGGTGGCAGGTGGTGGACCTGATGCCCTCAGCACCTACCAGCGGTTCTTCACTCAGTGGAATCGGATTTACGACAGCCTCTCCGACAGCGGAGCGAACTCGCCGACCTACTGGTATAACGTCAACGGCACCGCGATCATCAACGATCCAGGGTTCTTCGGAATCCAGCCGTAATCTGGAAACCGACCGTCTGATCTGAACGGAGACCCCGGAGACTGAAAAGTTTCCGGGGTCTTTTTCGTGAACGCCACCACCGCTGCGGTCGCGCGCATGACCACAAGTCACAGATCACGAGCACTGATCACGGGCACTGATCAGGGAGAACAGGCATCCGCGATGTCGGATGCCCATGAGATGAGAAATTCGAAGCACAAAATTCGAAACAGGAAATTCAAAACAGAGGGGATCAGGAAGAGGGGGTAAATCAACCCGGAGTGGTCAACGACTGAATCATGCGGGAGATCTCTGGAGAGAGAAGTTCCAGTTTCGTCCAGGCGGCCCGATCGATTCGCAGAAACGCCCCGTCGCTGGTCCGGAGCTCATCCACCGGGACGCTGAGGACACTCAGGATTTCCGTTCTCACATACTCCAGCACATCCACCAGTTCCGCGGTCTGCATCGCGGTCAACTGAGAAGGCAAATTGGGAGGACCGAACGGGAAGGCTTCCTGAAGTTCACTCGGTTCGACCGGACGTTCCGGATTCCCTGCTACCGCGCCGGGAGCCTGCTGCGCTCCCGCATTCTGCAGACGCTGAGTGAGAACCTGCAGCTCTTCCGGGCCCCCGAGCAGCAAGACACTTCGTCCCAGCATGATCAAATCGCCGGGTTGCAGCACGCGGAGCCGAACGGGGTGACCATTCACCCGGGTGCCGTTCGTGCTGTCAAGATCCGTGAGGACCACACGTCCGGCGTCTTCCTGAACCTTGACGTGAAAGCGGCTGACCCGTTCGTCGTTCAACTGGACATCGTTGTCTTCTTCCCGCCCGATTGTCAGCGGTGTGGACACGTCGCGATAGATTCGCCCAGATTCCAGCCCTTCAACAACCTGAAACGTCAATTGCGCCATGTTCTGGGTGCTTCAACCTGAGTGAACTCTGATGTCAGGCTTCCGACTCGCCCTGGCATCTGAAATATCTTGCGGAGTCAGACCAGTCTCTCCCTGTCACCGTCGATCGAAGAGATCAGAAAAATCCCTCGAAGACCTGCCCGTCAGTCGACAGAATTTCGTCCCGACTCCTCATTGAGGATCAGGTGGACTGCTCCAGTGCTGAATGGATGATATCAAGCAACTCTCCCCGTCGAACAGGCTTACGCAGTACAGAAAACGTATCCAGTTCCTGTGCCTGACATTCGATTTCTTCGGTGAGATCGGCACTCATCAGGATGCAGGGGAGTTCGACTCCCCGTTCACGCAACCAGCGGATGGCGTCAAGTCCGGACAGAACTTCCATGTGAACGTCGAATAATGCGACATGCACCCGGGTCGACTTCACCACCTGGATCGCTTCCTCACCCGACGGAACGGCGATGGTATGAAAATACGGTTCAACGATCTCCACGACCGCTTCGCGAAATCCGATATTGTCGTCGGCGATCAACAGGCAGGTGTCTGATGGCCTGAAAGCAACCACGATCCGATCCTCAGAACGTCTGACCTTTAAAGGTGTTGGGGAAGACAGCGAGAGCCGCCTGCAGAGTGGGAATCTGTCAGCAACCGACTGCCGCCCATGATCATCTGCCCATCATCATCTCTTATGACGGATGAATGAAATATAGGTCCAGACAACAGGTTCAGGCCAGACTGGTTTTTCGATCCTGCCGATTTTCCAGGAAGTTCCAGAATCACAAGACGGAAGACGCCCCCAGTTCGATCAGTTTCAATGCCGCGGCCTGACCGACATTCTCCGGGAGCGTTGATGTCCCAAGTGCCGTTGTTTCAAAGAATTGCGTTCCAGAAACGTCGAGAACAACGGCCTGTAACTGCAAGTTTCCATCCTCCAGGGTCGCCATCACCCCCACGGGGGCGTGACAGCCGGCCCGCAGCGCGCTCAGGCAGGCGCGTTCTGCCAGAACTTCTGCGAGAGTCGTGGAATCCGTAAAGCTCGCGAGAATGCCAAGGCAACGCTCGTCCTCCTCACGGCACTCAATTCCCAATGCTGCCTGCCCGACAGCAGGGAACATCAACGGTGGAGTCAACAGGCTGCTGATTCGTCCCTCAAGTCCCAGTCGACGCAAGCCTGCTTCCGCAAGAATCGTGGCATCGAATTCTCCCTGGTCGACCTTCCTCAGGCGAGTTTCCACATTCCCCCGAATCTCGAACAACTGCAAATCCGGGCGAGCGCGCAAGAGTTGAGAACGTCGACGCGGACTGCTGGTTCCGACTCGGGCTCCCTGTGGCAGGTCATCCAGGGAACCCACTGTTGAATCGGGAAGCACCAGTGCATCAAAGCGGGGAGCGCGGGCCGGAACTCCTCCAAGGGACAGACCGGCAGTCGGTTCCGTCGGAAGATCTTTCAGAGAATGCACGGCCAGATCGGCGTCGCCGTTCAGGACAGCGCGCTGGACTTCTCTGGTGAACACTCCTTGCCCCCCCATCTGCGGCAGTGACGACTGGAGATCACGGTCACCGATCGTCGTCATCGGCAAGAGCTGGACATCATAGTCCGGGGCGACGCGCCGAATTTCCGACGCAACAAAATTGGCCTGCCAGAGTGCCAGCTGGCTTTCACGGGTGGCAATCCGAATGATTCTGTCTGATCCCGTCACGTTCTGTCCCAATCGAGGAATGCCGGTGTGGCAGGCGAGTGACCACGCTGCCTCACCGACTGCCGTTCTCTGGTCGAACCCATGCACGACGCGACTCACCACTCTGGGTGGAACACACGTCAGGGGAGAGAAACCAGGTGGCTTCTCACTGAACAGGAATCTTAAGGGATTCCCTTGTGTCCGGACAGCAACGTCCTGGCCAGAACAGCAACATGCACAGACTGCACGCCGGCCTGCTGCAAAACCTGAATCGATCGATTCGCCGTGGTTCCGGATGTCAGCACGTCATCCGTCAGCAGAACGCGCAGCCCTGTCAACTTTGCAAAGCGATTGACAGAAAACGCCGCCTTCAGGCTGCTTCGCCGCTGAGCGGCTGTCTTCCCCTGCTGTGGCCTGGTCCATTTCGACTTGAACAGAATCTGACGGTCTGTCGGGATTCCAAGGTGTCGCGAAAATTCTTCTGCGAGAATATCGGCAACCGAATCCCGACGGCAAACCCGGTCAAACCAGTGATGCGGCACCGGCAGGATCAAATGAAACGACTCTTGCCGGAGTTGAGCCTGCGTCTGCTCCATCAACAGCCCGGCGGCAGCGACCGCCAGAGAACGAGATCCCCGTTTGCAGCGCTGAATCAGGCGTTTCAGGTCTCCCTGATAAGTCCCCAGGCTGAATGTCCGTTCATATCGCCGGACACCGGCCTTGCAGTCAAAGCACCCTTCCGTTGTCACCAGATAGGGACCCACCGGAGCGGAACATCGATCGCAGCGATCAGGAAGATGCGGAGCGATGCGCTGACAGCAATCCGTACAGAATCCTCCATGCGTCTTCTGCGGCGATACCTGATTCTGAAAGCAACCACACCAGGGACAGCAGGGAGGATAGAGAAAATCGACGGAATCCTTCATGAAAGACCGAGACGCGGTCCAGACAGTCTTCAGGAGGCGATTCATACCGAGGATCCAGAGAGTCGACCATGCAAGACCGCCGCCGGACATGCAGCCACCCGTCCTGCGTGCAGCCGCATCAGAGTCCGTTCGAGATCAGAACAGTGGCGGCCGCCCGAGATTCCGGCGGACGACGACCCATTGTCCTGAATGCATCAACCAGTGTGTTCCCAGCATCGAATAGAGTGCCCCCATGTTCGGAGCGTACGGCACCCCTGACGGCTTTTCAAACGCATCGTCCGGCTCTGCCGCGAGTGAGTTCAGGCTGATTGCCCGTTGTGCCTGATAGAGAGCCAGCAGTTCTTCCTTCGTACGAAAGTCGGCGGGATTGTCTGACTGAGCCTGCTCTTTCGAATACTGTTCCAGAAATCCTTCCGGCAATGCAGACGCCGTGTCAGGTCGGCCTGCTCGCAGCATCTCGTACTCACTGGCGATCAGGTGACCAACCTGCCAGTTGATGTGATTCATCCCGGGAGCCGGACGAATCATCATCTCCTCGTCACTGAGATCCTGCAGATACATCATGCTGATCATGTCCGCCGCGTCGAGGCAGAGTTGAATGGCGTCGTTGCAATGCATGTCGTTTTCCTGTGAATGGCAGCTGGCTGTCGGAAATTCTAACAGACGGTTGGAATTCGGAAGAGGAATGCCCCTGCCGAATGACAAGTTTCCAGAAACATTCGTGATGACCGGTTCTCCAATCGACGGGTTCACCGCAACTTGCGAATAACTCTCAAGTTACAAGATTCCCGTTTCTTTCTCCTGCGCCAGATCCCCCTTTCCCCTTGTTCCCAAGCTCCTGTTTGGGAACAGACTCGACGCCAAGCTCTGCTTGGCCACTCCCGTCCAGCCCTTGTTTTCTTCCGGCTTTTCATTTCCAGACGGCTCGTCACAACAACGCCGTCTTCAATGGGAATCACGAAGCAAAGCTTCTGGGAGAGCGCATTCCCAATGCCGGAGCTTGGGAACAAGGGGAAAAAATCTTTGCAAATAAGTCGCCCAATTTTTCTCCACTCAGGACACTTATTGAATTGGGGCGATCCTGAAACACTGACGATCGCTCTTTTGTGAAACTCGGAGTGGGGCGCTTTCCGGCCCCAATGTGTATGACCATTCCCTATTCGGAACGCGAACTGGCGTCGGCCGTGAATGAATCGTCACGGGAAGCAGAATTTCTGCGCCAACTCGCCAGGAGCTACCGGGAGCTTTATGCACTCGCCACCGCCGTCGTCGGAAACCGTGACGATGCTGACGATGTTATTCAGGAAGTGTGCCTGGTCCTTTGGGAGAAACGGGAAAAGTTTGAAGAGATCGTCAACTTTCGGAAGTGGGCCTGCACCGTCGCATTCAACGTCGCCCGGGCATATGCCCGCAAGCAGCGGCGAAGGCGGGGAGCGGGACTGGACGACCAGACCCTGAACCGCGTCGTCAAGATCCGTCTGGCAAGCTGTGAACTGCTGGAACTGCGACGGGAAGTATTACGCTCCTGTCTGGACAAACTGCCGGCCCCGGACTGGGATTTTCTGATGGACTGTTATCACAATTCCACGTCACTGGCCGAACTGGCCTCGCAGCAGGGGCGGACCGCTTCGATGGTCTACTCCAAATTGAAACGTCTCCGTCGCGTGTTGATGAATTGCGTTCAACGGCATCTCGAAAGAGGAGAAGGCTGATGGGCACAACTCCATCGCCGATGGACGAGGTGCGACAACTCGTTGATCGGTTCTATCACGGTCAGATCGACACTTCTGGACTGGAGAGAATGGCCTCTCTGGTTGCAGAGGACCAGCGGTGTCTGCAGGCTTACATTGAACAGTTGGATTTCCATTGCGAACTCGCTGGACAGGCTGATCTCCGGTCGTCCATGAGAGCGGTCCTGGACAACCTGCAACACCCCGCGACAAGACGCACCGTATCAGGACGCCATCGACCCTGGCGCATCGCCACGACAATCCTCGTCGGCATCGTCCTGCTGACGACCACAATCGGAACGATTTACTACAGTTCGATCCTGGTTCCCGGTCAGGTCGCCACCGTGGCCAATCTGTCGACCGATCTCGAACTGGAGTCGACTCCGCTCGAACTGGCGCAGATCGTCCGCAAGAGGCAGACAATCTCCGTGAAACGGGGCCTTCTCAGCCTTCAGTTGCCGGATGTGACGGTGGATCTGGTCGGCCCGGTGTCGGTGCGGCTGGAGAGCAAAAACCGGGTCTTCCTTTCTAACGGTATGGCGATCGTCAAGGTGCAACCGAACGGAGTCGGATTCATGGTGAAGACCCCAGACACGGAAGTGATCGACCTCGGAACGGAATTCCTCGTGCACCATGACCGCGAAGAAGGAACACATGTGAGTGTCCGCCGTGGAGTGGCACAGGCATCATTGCTCGACCGACGCGGCCTCCCGACCAAGACCGTGGAGTTGACCGCGGCACGAGCGGCCCAGTTTCAGCAGTCAACGGAACAGGTCCGGGAGGCAGGGTACGTCGCGGAACGTTATCTTCCCATCGACCGTTCGCGCGGCGGAATTCGCCGCATCACCGGAGGACTCCGCACGGTCTCGGAAGTCCCCACCACTCTCCAAAGCAACCAGACAACGACTCCGAACCACATGCTCGTGATTCCGGAACAACAACAGGTCGTGTTGGAGTCGCCGCTCACGGTCGAGGGAGTGTCCGGTCGGGTGACGATTCCGGCCGGGACGACGGTCAGCAGTTATTTGATCCACTACGATCCGACGTTAGCCACCCATTCCGCGCCGCGCAGCGCAGTGACGTTCTGGGGTGAAATCGCCGCCGTCATCGGTAGTGCGCCGGGGCTGGCGAACACCGATTCTCTGTTTGGACTGCCGGAGACGGTTTATGAGACGGAAGCATTCCGGGAACTGGAAGCGGGGAAAGACGAAGTCCGCCTGTCGGACGACCGGAAGACAGTCTCACTCTTCTTCAGCGTGTCTTATCCGGAGTTTCTGGACGAAGCGCGCATTCTGGTGATTGAGAAGTCATCCTGATGGATCTACGGAACATGCTATTAGTGTGCTCGGACTTGTGGGGAACGATGCTAAGCCGTCATCAAATCGAGGAATTATCATGAACCGAATTCTTTTTCGTCATCGGCGTGGATTCACGCTAATCGAGCTTCTGGTCGTGATCGCGATTATCGCAATCCTGGTGGCCTTGCTCCTGCCTGCCGTTCAACAGGCGCGGGAAGCAGCCCGCCGCAGTCAGTGCAAGAACAATCTCAAGCAGTTGGGACTGGCGCTGCACAATTATCACGACATGCACCGGGTGTTTCCGCCGGGATGCGTCGGTCGTAGTGTTTGGTCCAGTGTCAGTGCGGCAGCCGACCCTCCCGTATCTCGCATGAGTTGGGTTCCACCACTGTTTCCTTACATCGAACAGGGAGTTCTCTTCAATCAGGTCATTCCCTACATGAACGGAACAACTCCCGGTTTTGATCCTTCGGTCACTCCTTTGGATTGGACTCCCATCTCGACAACTCAGATCAGTTCGCTAAGGTGCCCGAGCGATCCCGGCAAGCGGCAATTCCTGACTGCAACCGGCTCGTCTGCCACGTATAGAGAGGCTTCATGGAGCAATTATGCAGCCTGTATGGGATCGACGGGTTCCAACGGAGTCGCAACGATCACGGACAGTACGGACCGGTCTGCCCGTCTCAACGGGACATTCTATGCCATGTCAAGCACTCGGATGCGGGATCTGACGGACGGATCATCCCAGACGATCATGCTCAGCGAGATCATCCTCGTCCCCGGGGATCCGTCTGCGGCGAACCTGAATGTCGCTGACGATTGGCATGGGATGTTCTGGAATGTGTTCTCTGCAACGGCCTGGTTTACGACTATGAATCCGCCTAATACCCGACAAGCTGACCAGCTCCAGCGGTGTGTCGCCCCCTGCGTTCAAGCATCCTATACAAATACTTTTTCCTATGCCCGCAGTCGTCATGTCGGCGGAGTGCATGGCACGCTGGGGGATGGCTCCGTACGATTCATTTCCGAAAACATCAATGGCGAAACATTCCGCAACCTGGGAAGCCGCGCCGACGGTCAGGTGATTGGAGAGTTTTGATGCCTGTGAATTTCCACTATTGCGTGTACGTTATCATCTTCCTTGTGGCGACTCTGTGCGGATGCAGCCACCCGGAACCGCCAATTGCATCCGGCAGAGTCATTGCCCGGGGAGTGGTGACCTTGGATGGCCAGCCCTTAGGGTGGGGGAATATCCTGTTCCTCAACAGCGACCCCGCCCGGACCCCTTTCGAAGGCCAGTTTCCGGCCGCGATCAGTCGCGGCGAATTCGAAATCGAGATCACTCCGGGAACGTATCGCGTGGAAATCCGTCAGTTCCAAAGCGATGACTTGCAGAAATCCGAAGGAACCCCCAGCGACTCCGTGCAGACGTTACCCCAAAAGTACAACGACGAAAGCGAGTTCACTGCCGCCGTGAGTGATCTCGGCCCCAATGTGTTTTCTTTTCAATTGCGGACAAGGTAGACGACGAGTGGAGGCTTCTTGTAACTGCGGCACCCGCTGGGTGGCCCGGCCAACATTGGCCGGGTCGCGCAGCGACAAAACGCTTTCACCCTCAGCATCCCAAATATTCCCCTTGTTCCCAAGCTCCGGCTTGGGAACAAGGGGAAAGAGCAAATGAGCTGTTCCTCAATTCAACACACATTCTGGTGTGCCTTGGCGCACTCTACATTACTGCTTTTCTGTAGGAGAGCAATCATTTATCACTTTCACTGTATCTAGAGTTGGAACATTATCCGGCCCCACTGAAGTGACTCCATGAGACGCTAATTTGAAAATCATACACGTAGCATTCTCGACATATTCTTCTGCTAATTTATCGGATCCGCTTTGCCATGCAGAAAGCAATGATTTGGCAATAGTCGCTCGCGATTCCTCATTCATGTAAATGACCTCTTTGAGGTTATCAAGCAACTGGATTTGAGCTTCCGCTGAATGGTACAGGAAATGTGAAGAAATTGGTCTAATAGGAGAAACTTCTGTCACCTTACGCCACTTTGGGGTACCATTACTGGGATTGGCACTTCTTGATACCCAAGTGTCAGAGGTGCGAGAAAACAAACTCACGCCAAGGAGGCGGACGCTCAGATTTTTACGCCCAGATGATATGCCAATTTCAACTACACTGACAGTGCACAAGCATACAGTGTGCAACAACGCTAGTGAAATGGCAGATAAAAATAGTGGGAATATGCATACTGGTTTGAGGATAGTCATAAAAACAGTCCATGAGTCACGGCTGAAATGTCGGGCCAACGCCAGGCCCCCACTGTGTATTTGTTGGACAGGTTTCAGGTGGTGGACATTTGTTTCGCGATGAGCGTTTTATGGACGTCCAAATCGTGCATCCAGAAAAAGCAGAGCTTTGGGGCGAGTGCGTTCCCAAGCCGGAGCTTGGGAACGAGTGGAAAAGGGAGCACTTTTTCTTCACTCTCGTGTCGCGTCAGCGGCGGAAAATTCTGGCAACGGAACTGATGGCTGAGTGGCATGGCACCCACTTCCACCTTCGTTCGACGATGTCACCCCGCCTCAAGTGTTGTCTTTATATTCCTCGCTCTCCCGAGTGGCTGGTGCTCCATTGTCAGTTTTCGCATGTGGCTTCGGTCTCGAATTTAGGCACAAAATTATTTTGTCAATAATTCTTTTGCGCAAACTTGACGAAAAGATTACTATCGCCATTGCAATGGCCATGAGCAATGGGTTTTGGATGTATAGTCCTGACAATACTAGCAGCGTAATTTCCACGGTGACGTGAATTACTTCACTTACAGCCTTGTGCATGCGATAAACCTATCAAGGATCAGTGCAAAATTTGTCACAAGAAAACACACAGGCGACGCCCCAAAGCAGGTCTTCTGCTTGGCATGCTTGCTTTGCCATTAGCTCAGGCATTGGCGTGCAGACATGTATGTTCATAGTTCCAACAATAAGCCCGCACTCCGCCGTGGAAAAGCCAACCTGCACGTCACGCGAGCGGCGATAGCTGCTCATCACTTGCCATTACATTGAAAGATCTCGAAGTGGTGCGCGCGACTCCCCCTACATGACTATCTCAAAGCACTCTTGTAAGACTCTAGCTGCGCTATTGAGTTCAGGCCAATATACTCGAAATTGTTCTCGATCATCCCGTTCAAGCAACAGTTCACCTTGCTCCTCTAAATATTCGATTGCCTCTTTTGGAGACATCGTCGCCACAGCGATTTGAGCAAGGGAAATCGAGTTGTCTCTGAGAAGGACATCTTCATCGGAAGGAGGCTCGACCGAGATGATTTTCTGAATCAGTTCTCGTGAATCAGAATGTGGAAATTTCAAATAGATCGCAGCCAGACAGGCCGCCAACCTGACTCTCGTACAAGGATGATTCATCGACTTTTCGATCTGCTCTTGCGATCCAGGCAGCTTAGCTCCGATTGATGCCAGCGACTTGACTCCTAACTCCATCTCATCAAAACAGTCCATTTCTGCACAGTCGTGATCGATCGCACGAGCCAGATCGGCCTCGATTGGTTGAAACACAGGTCCAACAGCAACCGCAGCCTCAAACACCGCTCGACGGGCGGACTCATGAGACGAAGACAGCAACTTTTGGCAGCATTGCAGGAGCCAGGGCCGCTTTTCAGGAACCTTCGCCAGGCTGATTAGGATGGATCGACTCTCCAGCAGAGTTTCCCTCTTGGGATCCATCAAGTCGCTTTGAGCAACCGCTTCGTTGAGCATCAGTTCAAGCTGGTCAATCAATTTTGCATCAAGTCGCGGAATTGATGTGAGATGCCTCGCCGCCTGATAACGAAGCTGGCCACCATCGATGAGGTGTGATGAAATCCCAAAATTCACAAATTCGCTCGACTGAAGCGTTTCGTGAAAAATTGCAGAAGAAATCTCCGTTAAGGGTCTTTCGGAACAAGCGACAATTGCAGCAAGGCGCACTTGAGTATCAACTGAGGCCGAGATCCTCTTAAGAAATGTGTCGGCAAGTTCAGGCGACTTATACATTCTGATCGACTCAATGAGAAAAATCCGGTCCCTGTGAAGTCCGCCAGCTAAGGCTCGATCCAAATTTACCACACTCTCCATCCACAAGACATCAGGACAAAACTCCATGCCTGGGAGCGAATGTATTGCCATCACTTGCGTGTTTAGATCGCGGTTTTCAACGATAATTCTTTTCAAATCCGCTGCGAACAAAGCCCGTTGCGAATGTGTCCTTGCGGCACGAATTCCTTCATGAATCGTCGGAAGAGATGGACTACTTAAGAGTTGATAAACAAAAGCGACTGGCAATTCTTCATCCATGTTTTGTTGAACCGCTGCTGCCAACCTTTCGAATGGAGAAGCTCTCGTCGACACTGGATCAATGGACGCATCGGTTTGCGAGTAACAGGAGGCCTCGAATGGGCCCTCACGAAAGACGAGAATCACCAGACCTAGAAAAACAATGGTGAAAGATTGTTTCATTTCATACCCCTACAGATCGTCCACATACATAAGGATCGTCTCACTAATTTGGAAATTCAGGGCATACCTTCTTGTTTTCTGGATCACAAGAAGACTTGCAACTCATGCACACTCCAGCTTTCACAAAATCATTCACAAGCTTATTGATTCTCGCTCGATCATTCGGATGAGCCTTGAAAGGGTTACCATAAATCCAATACGCCTGAGCTCTGTGCGCCTCATTCTCATTTTTTCCCCTTCCCCTTGGGAACGAGGAGAAGATTCTAAAGCGTCATGTTTCTGCAAGCACAGGGGCGCGACATGAGCATGGCACTCACTTCCACCTTCGTTCGACGATGTCACCCCGCCACCGAATTCTTCTACGGTCGCTCACGCAAACAGAGGACAGTGGTTGTGTGGCAGGCATTGCCTGCCGCCCCGGCTGCAATTGGCCTCTGAGGGGAGGGGAGCGGGAGTCGTCGGACGCGCTGCACGGCCTTGAGCAGGCAATCGCAAGTCACGATTCAGAAAGAGCTTGAGGAAAAAGCGGGTGAAGGGGCTCGAACCCTCTACCTCCAGCTTGGGAAGCTAGCGCTCTGCCAAATGAGCTACACCCGCAATGTGTTTTACAACAATGACTTCAGTGCGATTTTTGCGAAACGTTTTTGAAACGAAAATCACAACTGTGGGGGAGATCATAGCTCAACAAAGAACGTCTGAGTAGTCATTTTCGACAGCAAATCCACCGCATCGCGATCCCCCCGGCCAGCACAAGCGGTACCACAGACGAACAAACTCGAGCGGTTTCGTCATTCCTGTGACGTCCTGGCTCGTGGAAACCCCATGTTTCATTGAGGGAAAGACGTGCTTCGCGGCCACATAAAAGACCTTCAAAGACTTTCAAAGACCTGCGTAAAGCGTCCGCGAACCTCCCGGAGAAGTCGAAAGAACAGGCGGCGTTCCATGAAAGGTCCCTGGACCACTCCACTGTCACCAAACGGCATGAGAGCGAACGCACGCCAACCGTTCGAGGAACTTCCACATTCGACGTGAGAGGGTTTTACGCTGGTCATGCGGCCACCCCTTTCTGAACTCCAAGACATTGCAGGAAGCGTTTGACATGGAGTAGACCGACAGCGTTGGGCCTGGGGCACTTCCGTCCATTCGGCCAGCGTCATGGCCGCTTTCTGGGAATTGCGGCAGCAACAGGCCAGCACGACATTCTTCAGGGAGTTTTCACCTCCCAGTGAAACCCGCCGGATGTGATCCAGAGTGCATCGCTTGTTGGTCATCGGCCTGAACGTCTGACCACAACCCCCAATTTGCGACCACACCCGACCGCACAAAGACCTGCCGCTACCCTTGACTGTCCCAACCTGGTGGACGATAGTTCCTGTTTCCCACTCTGGACACTTGAGAAGTGGGAAATCTGATCAGTTGCATGAATCAGACAGCCTTGAGGTGACTGACGGATCTGTGAATCATTCACAACACCGATCCGTTTCACGTTGGGTTTGACAAATGCATCTTCAGAATCGGGGCGTAGCGCAGCCTGGTAGCGCGCTTGACTGGGGGTCAAGAGGTCGCAAGTTCAAATCTTGTCGTCCCGACTTTTCATAACAACTTGCCATTAAACGAGTTGAAACAAGGCTGCGCATGCAGGCTTGTTTCCTTTGGATTCCTGGAGATACCTTTGGTGATACTTTTTTTGTGTCAAAAAGGTGAGTCTCTGAGCTCGCTTTGACGCTTTTTCGTCCCGTCGCGAGTTCCATTCTGGCCTCTGGTACAGGCATCATTCCTCCGGTTCTCTACCTCTTTCGCTTTTCACTTCACTGACGCGAATTCGTTCCATCATCTTCCACTGCTGCGAGAATCCAGCCGTCGGAGGCCTTTGGAGGCAGGCCCGCCTTGGGCTCAGAGTATCTCGTCAGGGATTCACACTAGGGCGTCCACGCCTTGGCGACTCGCCATTGCAAATAGGCAATAGCGACCGCGATGGCTGCAGGAACGAATTCATCACGGCGGACTTCGGAGCCACAGATTTATCGCCCGACTCTTCAGCCGATCACAGACGTATCAAGTTCTGCCCGGCGATTGGGAAAATGCCCATTCGGGGTCGTATCATTCTGATAGGAATCGAGCTCACCGCCTAGGATCTAACTCGGGGTATCGCCCCGCTTCGTGTTGTTCCCGTAAGCTCTGCTCCGCCAGATTCCGTGCTAATTGGTCGACGAATTCATTTTCCGGATGCCCTGCGTGGCCACGAACCCACCGGCAGTCCACTTGATGCCGGAGCAGTTGCTCCGCCAATCGCTGCCATAAGTCGACATTCGCAATCCTGCGGCCTCTTCGGCCTCCTCGCCAGCCGCTTTGGATCCATCTTGACAGCCAATCGGTGATCCCATTGGCGACGTATTGACTGTCCACGATCACATGAACGTGCGATGGGTCGTGCAGCGACATTAGTCCGTGAATGACCGCCTGTAATTCCATCCGGTTGTTTGTTGCCTGAAGTTCCGTACCCCCATCGGATTCCTGAAATCCAGTTTCTTGATCGATCATCAGATAGGCCCAAGCCCCCACACCATGAGGGGACAGGCAAGATCCGTCGCAAAACAAAGACACCTCACGCCGCCGCAACGACGGCAAGACTTGACTGCCGGTAGAATTTTCCACGCGGCCACGGGCCAAAATACCCGCTGATTCAGAATGCTGGTTGGCAGAGCCACCAGCAGGCGTTGTTTCCGATAGAGACAGTTGATGAACATCCTGCCGCGCTTGCAGCCAGTCTCGGTCAAATGCCCGAGACCACAGCATCGCAATTTCAGAACGCTCTGGTATCTCCCGAAACCCTTCTTCAGATGCAAGCCGTGACAGTTCCCGATAAATCAGTGGTATCTGGCTTTCCTGATAACATGCCCCCTGCTGGCTGATCCATCCACGAATGGATTCATTTGCCGCAAGAGACGGTATCGGATCTTCCCATGCCAGTCTGAGATGCTCTTCCAACTTCTCCCAGGACCGTTGTCCCAGATTGACGTCTAAACCTGTTTCATTCCGGCGAATCTGATATCCCAGCCAGTTGATGGACTGTTGGGAGTTCAGATCCCGAACTGCAGACAGGATTGTTCCCTTCAGAGGCATCCCGATCGACATCGTCCGCTGAACCAGCGCGTGATAGAGTCGGGGCATCTCGTCAGGTGTCCCCAAGATGAGAAGATCATCTGCCACACGGAATAGCGGGTAATCCGGAAGTTGGTGAGTCCACGGTCGATCGAGCATCCAATGCAAGAAAACATTGAGTAGCTCGGGTGAGAGTGGACCTCCCTGTCGGATTCCCCGTCCAGAACGGGTGAAGGCAATCCGTCCGATTAAGTTACAGAGGTCTGCGTTGGGAATCATTCGCTGCAGAATCTGAGACAGTCGACCGGTGGGGATATGTTCGAAGGCATCTCGCAGGTCTTCGCTGATCCACGACCACTGATCGTGTCCTTCCGCCCAATGTTCGACCGTTGCCAGAGCTCTCTCGCGAGAACAGCCAGGGTTTCGGAATCCCATTGAGTGGTTGAGAAATTGTGCCTGGGTGAAAGGACGAATGATCTGCAGGATGGATCGTTCTACACAGCGATCCTCGAAGTTCTGAATTCGGATAGGGCGTTGTCCGCGGTTTCCGCCTTTGTCGATCCAGACTGTTCTCGGATTGCCGGGTTGGAAAGAGCCTTCCCGGATCATTTCTCCCAGTGCTCGGGCGAGCGCCCAGCGAGTATGGTCGCTGAGTTCGGATGGCGTGAGACCGTTCGGTCCCGCAGCCTGTCCCCGGGAGGCACAATGATCAATTGCTAACCTGACGTTTCGGGTGTCTCCGGCACGCATCAGCAATCGGCCAACGAGTGTTTGAAACTCGGACCGACTGCCACTGAGAGCCTGCGTGACTTCACACTCGTGTCGGCGCAGAAATTCCTCAGCAGGACCGTGGTGACAGTCCGTGAGGTACTGGCGGGCAGGAGCGCCGGCGATACCAGTTGCGGCCCTTCGCCGGGCGGGCCGATCGTACATGATTACTCCTAAGTCAGAGGAATGGGGAGACTAACAATGCGACCGACGGCGTCGGCGCGAGGTGTTTTGATGACGACGTGCGAGGTCTGAATCAATCTGTAGCTTGAGCCCCTGCTCCTGCTGTTCCAGATGACCCAGTATGCGAAGTTTGCTGGTGCGGAACGCATTGAGCCGCATGAGTGTGTCTGCAGCCAACTGGGAGTTCCCATCATCCCAGAAATCGACTACGAGGCGCGGGCGAGCTGATTTGAAAAGCTGGCTTGGCACGAAAGGAACTTTCCCAGCGCTGGCCCAGATCAGCACCTGGCCATCGATGTTCAGCTGGTTCCGGGCCGCGACTACGGTGACGATCGAATTACGTGGGACACCCCACGGATTGAGTCGAGTACGACCAGCAGTTTGAGATTCGTTTGTCCGGCTCTCGAAGAACTGCCACGCTGGAAGTAAACGCCTGAGTTGATCACCATGGTCGGCTGAATCGACCAAAATGATGACTCCAGGCGAAGAGTTCAGCAACGAAATTGCCTGTTCATCATCCAGGAACAGCCCATGTTCCTCCAGTTCTGAAGTTTCCTGCGCCACGAGAGAACTTGCGACATCGACAATGGCCTGATTTCGAGCCGTATCATGCCAGCAGGAGATCCGTCGCTCTCGTGCATCTTCGAAGAGTTGATTCGCTCGGGAAGAGTGGTTCGCAAATGCTGCCATCAACTCCGGCGGGGAACGGTGCTGGCGAGCCGAATCGCGATAAATGACCGGCCCGGCGAGTGTTTCAAACATCAATTCTTCCCGCAACGAGCGAGATCGAGTCGGATCGACAACAGCATAGATCCGTCGGTGGCGATACTCGTTTCGAGCGGAATGCGTGGCAGACTGAATCGCTTCGAACGCATTCGCGAAGATGAGCACCTGCCAGTCTGCGGGATCACTGCGATCCAGGCTCTGAAATGTTCCGCACACGACGCGGCAGGGTGATGACCAGTTCCATCCCCGCACGGCGGACACCTCACCCCCCAGAAATCGCCCCAAGCCGCTCGCAAGAGTTTGAGATTCGCTGACGGTCTTGCAGGCGATGAAGACTTTCAGAGGATGAAACAGCCAACACATGACTCCCAGGAGATCAGTCGTCCGCTCTTCACTGCTAGACTCGATGAGACCTTCTGCGTGCCGGGAGAGACGACTTGCCAACCCTGGAGCAATGGAATCTGACTCTGTGGCGTAGTGGTTGAATGAACAAGGTGCGTCCCGGAAGTCTCTTCGATCCTCGATGCGTGTTTGATATCCAAGTTGATTCAGACGACGAACAACTCGAGAGATGCAGCCAATTGGAATCAGCAGGGCATCGCCTTGAAGGGCACAGACAGCCTCTCTTATGTGAGTAATCTGCAGGCGGTGATGGGAATCCCGATGAAAGGTGACATCATCATATGAAAGAATCGGACGCAAAATGTCGGGAAGGCTCGGGGAAACGTATGCCATTCCACCGTGCGTACGGATTGTCACAAGGGTGGGTGAACAGGCGGGCTCTGCTGGAAACGTCGACATCGTTGAAGCACTTGGTAAATAGAAACCGTCACATCTGACGGACACGGTGTCCAAAAGTAGAATGAAATATCGAAGAGAGAGGGAATTTGATTTCCAGCAGGACCTATTCGTGGGATTCCAATGATTGCATTCGTTGACAGAAATTGGCTGCACGAGCCATCAATTGTGATACGGGAGTGGCAGTACGCACCGTGCCGGCGACTTCCTCTGCATGGTTAGCCAGCTCTTCGAGCGACGAGTCAAAAAACGTCAGCAAGTCATGATAGAGGTCCTCCGGAGTGTCTTTGATCTCGACTTTCGGAGAGAGATTCACGAATTCCAATACGACCTTACGGGGCGGCTCCCCGTTGACAATTCGCTGCGCGATTGTGGCGCGATGGGAACGCGGAAGAGATTCGATTTTGAGTGCCGTTACCATTGGTAATTGTCCAGATCCGACGGCATCCTGTATGGGCCGATCCAGACGCAAGAGCTGGAGATAACGATCAATGGTTCGTCCCGAAATCCCGCCCAGCAGGGAAGCCAGGCGTTCTCGTAGCGGTTCGCTCGAATGCAGATCAATCTGAACGCCCGTTTTGCGGGATTCGATCTTGGCGAGCTGTTGAATTACCCGTGCTTTCGAAACGGGATCGAGATGGCGCCGCAGGAGGTTTGCATTGAGGAACCGTTCTTCGATCGCCTCAATTGATGATTCATTGAAAATCACGGCGATTACTTCGGTATGTCCGAGTTCGACGAGGGCCCGAACACGGTGGTGACCGTCGATAATCTTGTGATCGTGAGTGATCTCAATCGGCTGACGTTGTCCAGATTTTGCAATATCAGCCTTCAGGTGTTCGAACTCGGCTTGAGAGAGATCATTCAAGACCAGCCCCTGGAGTGGATGCCGCGCCAACTGAGAAATTGGCAAGCGTTGAGGAAGCATAGTTTCCAATCCTCATTTCAAATTCTGATTGATCGTCCGACGAATCTGTCATTACTTGACTGATTCATGCGGCCATTGTAAACATTGAGGCCGCATGACTTCAAGAATGGGACGAAAAATGACAGTCGATGAGATTACCTCCACGCAGATCATCAGCGCGTTGGACGATATTTCAGCAAGAACTCTTCGGAGATGGAGAAAACTGGAGCTCATTCCACCTCCAACTGTGCGGAACCTCACCGAGGGACGTGGACGAATTTCGTATTGGCCTGCATGGGTACTGGATCGATGCGTGGAAATTCGACATTTACTCCAAAAAGGACACTCGCTTGCCGAAATTCAGAAATTGCTGCCGTCCCAGATACCAACTCCGCAGACTCGTCGACATAAATACCGATTTCGAGACATCGTCTTGGAAAGAGACGTGCAGTTGGAACTGCTAAAGCACCAAAGATTGCTCGCCCGAGCACTACGAAAGGCGTCACGGCGGTATCGAGAGATCAATCCAGTCGAACTCTTAACTCGCCAACAATTGTTGGAAGCGAAAGATTTGCAAAAGAAGGGGTTCGATTCCATTTTTGTCGTTTCGGATTCCGAGACGGTCGTCATTCCAGATTTTGTTCTTAGCCATTACCTCAGCCAAGACCACAGCCAAATTCCGTTGATTGTCATTCCCTTTCTCAGAGCCACTGCTCCTCAACCGATCGATCCTGCGAAAGTGACTCAGGCTGCCAAGACAATTGTGCATTCTGTCGACGGGACCGTGCGTAAGTCGACTTTCCAGTATCACCATCCCTGGAAGTATGAAATGGATTCCGGTCATTCAGCGACCTCTGCAGAGTCGACAGGCTGAAATTCAGCTGATGCCTCCTATATGTGCCGCAACCCCGCTGGATTCAGTACCATTGCCGCTGATGTGCCGAGTTTGCGGGCGATCTCTCCCGTCCCGTCGTGTCAGCAGAATAGTTGCCTGAAACTCCGAGACGAAAATGGTGGCTCCCGACTAGTGTTGTCTCACTCTAAGCGGAAAAAGAGATCGTCTCCGTGAATCCGGTCAGGAATGCCCGGCCAACGCACGGTCAGTGTTCTGCGATTGTTGGATGTTCAAGCGCGCGCTCGAATCAAATTTTCGTCTGGTACAGTCCTGGCTGATCATCGCCAGATCCGATTTCTCAGCTGGTGCTGACCATGGAATTTGCGAATCCTCGTCCGCCTCTTATGGCCACTTTTCTTGCTCTATCCGTCGAACTCGCACTCCCTGTGTTCTTGATTCCCAAAAAAGGTGCTGAGGGGGCCACGTGGGGATAGATACACGGGGGGTAATTTCAATTTCCGTTCCGGCAATCACCTGTTTTGAGTGTGCGGGGCATGCCCCGTTCGACCGAAATCGAGTCCGGAGGTGAGTTCGGATTCATGTTTTTGGGAATTCCGTTCGGATGGATGCACGTCACGAATTTTGACGCAAAGATTTTTGGGAGAACGAGCTAAAGGAGAATTTGAGATTCCGGCTAATGCCCAAAATTCCCGGAAAATGGGCTTTCAAAGAATTCGCACCTGCTCGAAGACGTCGAGAACACCTTTGTTTTGACAACCAGACTGTATTTCCAGTCGAATCGCCACCACGCAGCCGAATCAATTCTGGTGCATCCCAGTTCGTCTTCCGTAGGGAGCATTGCCTTCGTGGGATAGATAAAAAAGACGAGAGATTTGGGGCCGGTCCTTCCGAACCGGCCCCAAATCTGTGCGATTGTTGCAGCGGAGCACCAGCAGCAGAATGCCTCGAAATCTACGGCAAAACGTCAGACCATCAACTCGTCAGCCAACAAGTTCAATGTCAGATCAGAAGAATTCGGGAAACCACGCAGCCAGCGCGTGAACTGGTGCAGCATTATTCCTGCCGTGATCCCTGCAGCGAAAATCGTCGAACGGCTTGTGCAAGATCCGGTTTGTGCCTCCGTTTGGCGAAACAGTGTCGACAAGTAGTGTCTGCGGGATGCGGAATCGGTCGCGGTGAGAATGCGAAGCGTCTCGCCCAACATTCGTCCGTCCGCCCAGAAATCACAACGGTCTTGGACGGAGCGCCAAATCGCTGCCCGGCCGCTGATGGAATCAACGCTGCTGAAGACCACCTCTCCGTTCTGGAAAGATGGCCGGTAGCGGTCAGGAATGACTTCGATTTGAATTGTTGGATCGATGAGCCTGAGTTGCTCCGCCGTTGCCTCGACTTTCAATTTGCCGAGGTCTCGCCGCAGGTAACCCTGAGAGGTGATGTTTGTCGTTTCAACAAAATCGAAGTCTACGAGTTGGATCTTTCTGGCTCCAATGGCTGCCAGCTGAATCGCAATTTGTCGGCCGACTGCGCCGACTCCAACGACGCTGATCGTCAGTTCATTGAGTTTGTCAGTCGGGACGAGATCCCGCTGGCGTGCGAAACGGTCGAGGGGATTCATATCTGCTTTTCTGGTTGATTTGGGGAGAAGGGAATTAGGACAACATTCGAGTGTCAGAGCTGCACGTGACTTAATAGTCATGGTGACGGTTCGGCGAACCGCTCCAGAAACTCCGCATCGAGGTCAGCATCCGAAATCAGTCTCCGACCTGAGCCGGAGCGACGTTCGGGGAACCACGATTCCGCATGCACGTTCGCTCGATATTCCTCATCCCACGAAGTGTGATCGCTTCCTGTGAATGGCTTCGAGAAATCCACTTCCACACCCATGGGGAGCGAGGTAGAGCCAGCCTTCCAGTGCAGTTCTGCGAAGGTGTCTCCGCCTCGGGCAATAATGAACATCACCGCCCAGTCACAATTGCCGAAGGCCCGCTCGAATGTCTCGTGATCTGTCGGGCTGGGTTGAGGACAACTCCCCGGATGCGTATGAATCCAGATTCTGCCAAACTCCTCTGGTTTGCGTCCGAGATCAATCTGGTCTTCGAAAAAATCAGCAACCGCATTGTCATCGAACGCCACGAATGATTCCGTGCAGTGCTGCTCGACAAGTTGAATGTCCTGCACAAACAACAAGTTGTCTGGTGCTGAGATCCCGAACCCGCCGACTTCGGTGGAACCGAGATCACGCAGGAACAGCAGCTTGGCCCAGGCAGATGGGCTGAACCGCAGAGTGGGTCGTCGCTGTCGCCGTTTGCGGCGAGGCCGTCTCAGCTGGCGTCGATTCCAAAATGCTTTCTTCGAAGAGATGTTCTTCATCCTGTTCTTCCTTTGATTCTTCGTAGCACGTGGGACAGAGATCATCGTTGACGCAGCCACTGCAGATAGACGCATCGCAAGCGTCACAGTGGCATAGACAGGCATCGCAGGTCGTGCACTGGCACGATTCACAGGTGGAGCTGCATTCATTGCAAAGCGTTTCATCGCAACACGTGCAGCAATTCGTGCAGCGGTCACAGAGTTGGGAACTGCAGCGATCGCAGGTGTACTGCTCGTCTTCCGAAACCGTATTGCCACAGTCGGTACAGGGAGAACCATGCCAATCAGTCAGCGAGCAATAGGCCGATCCTGGGTTGTAGGTCCGCAGCACCTGCGCCACGAGCACGAAAAACTCCCCAAGTCGGCCCTGCTCCAATGACTTTGCAATCGCCTGACGGCCTGCGCCTTCGCAGAGGCAATCACTTTGGACGTGCGGATGGGTGATCTCGTCGCAGCAGCCTGGTTTGCAGGGATCAATTGCAATCACGGCATACGGCTGGTGGCAACCGAGCTGATTGAACCATAGTCGAATTTCAAACGGTCCCAGGTCAATTTCTTCCAGGACGATCCGTTCAGTCCGAACACTCAGGGCCTTGGAAGGCCAGTCAAGTTCCACATGCTCAAACTCATGATCGAGAGATTGCAACTCCTCCATGAGCAGTCGCAATGTCGGCGTTTCTGGGGCGAGGAGCAGGCGTTCAGTGTCTTCCGCGTGATGGAGGCATCCTTTCGCAAACCTGCGCAGGGATTGCGAGAGCCGCTGGCCTACTTGTGTTTGCGCTGCGACAAAACGATATCGTGATGCCAGCGTCAGCTGACGACTCAGTCGTAAGAGGATCTCCCAGTTTTCATCGGTGACCGGCGGCGGGGCGGGTGGACTGTTCTGCAGACGCTGATACTGCTGTTCCAGATAGCGGGCGATCCGCGATCGCAAACGCTGATGAAGAGGAATGCTCACATGGAAACTCCTGAAAAAGGCCGAGCCCCTCGCTGGTGAACGAGGGGCTCGACAGGTTTATCACTGGGACGGAATCACTGACGACGGAATCGACGACGGGGACGAGGCCTGGGATTCGGTCGGATGTTGCCGGCGTGAATCGAATTCGCAGCAAGCACGATCGCGATCAGCGCAAAAACCCCCCACGATTCCGTCGCAGCGCCGCAGAGGGCAGCGACGATCAGAATCCCGATGAAATACAAACTGTTCAGCCGTTGACGGGCTCCCATGCAATCACATTCCTTCTGTCACCAAATCTCGGGAAAGAGCCGGCTCCCTCGATCTTGGTCGGGGTGATACTGACGCGGTCTTCGGGTTGCAGCACGTAATCGGAAGTCGTCGGCTGCCGATTGACCCGGATCAGGTAATCTTGCGGCTCGCTGTCCGGAAGTTTCTGGACGAATAACTCCCGAACGGTCATTCCTTCTGGAATTTCAATTTTGTCGGCAAATCCGCCGCCATGGTTGTTGATGAACAGGATCTGCATAAACACAACTCCTCTGGGGTAAAGGGAACAGTAATATTGGGCTCGGACAGGATCGCTAATAATCATCGGGCATGAGCACGGTTGTGGCAGAGCGATCGGCCTCAGTGATGATCCAGAACTTCACGGAAGCCGAGGTGTGATAGACGGACAGCAAACGCTCGCCATGAAGTAATGCGTCCTCATTGGCGGCGGCATCTTCCGGTTCGCAGTCTCCCCAATCACCAGCCAGATGACGTCGGAGAGCCTGCTGAACATCGGACTCGCTGAGCTGTTCCCGTGCATTGGTGGTGATGAGAATTTGTCCCGCCGGGAACTTTTGAAAATTTCTCGAAATCATGATCACGGAGAGTTCAGGGAACGGGAATGACCAGCGATCAACGAACCGATTGCAGACGTCGTGATTTGGGTGTTCTCTTTCCCCGAGTTCTGCGGCATCTCAGAATCGGAATGTTGCGGTGAGACTCATCGTCCCAGTCGATCATCTGCGGGATGAGCTGATCGGGTTCAGGATCGAACCGGACTTCATGAGGATCGGCGATCGAGAACCCTCGGTGACGGATTTCGCAGAGGGATTCGCCTGTGGCGCAAGCGACAGCATTTTCGAGGTCATACTGGGTCATCGTTTGTTCCTTTTGAGAAGACAGGAACACGACCATCCCTCGCCAGGATGATCGTGTATGAAAAACACAACCACCCCACCGAGCAACACGCCCGATCAGGTTGCCCGCGCGTTGCGAGCGAAGAGATCACAGCCGTCCGTCCTGAGACAGAACGGGATTACGAAAGTGGTGCCGAGCTTGATGTCAGCCAATGCTCGCTGAGCCAGGCGACTTCTGCAGCCAGAGCTTCGGAACGTGTCGGAAATGGTCCGAGCTCAGGTCCCTGAACGGGTGAAAGATTGACGGTCCATTGACCGTCGGGCGTTGGTTCGACATGAGAACCACGTGAGATCGAGACCTTGCCGAGTTGATGCAGATCGACCTCTTCTCCATAAACACAGCGAACCTGACCACTGGAATCAATCAGCAGTTCCATGAAAACCTCCTTTCGCTGGGTTCATCAGCCAAGCGACCAACGGGAGCGTCAATCCCGACTCCGAGCGTCAGCTCGTACCGGGTGCAGGGCCATGCCCTGCCTGCCGGAGAATGTTGCGACGAGGGCGGTCCACCAGCAGGCCATCGAGTGACGACTGCACGCTGCTCAATTGTTTACCGAGTTTCTGCCGGAGCGAACCGTTCTCTCGGAGCTGTTGGGGTTCGATTCCGCGCGTCACGCGCCGAGCCCGCTCGACCAGCTCATCCAGTTGCTCATTCGAATGGATGTTGAGCGTCTGAAACCGTTCGAAGAACTCCGTCAGGTTGGTGAGCGCGGTATCCCGGAAAATCTTGGGCTTGCCGTCCACCGTTCCGCTCAGCCGTTCATTCAGATGATCGACCAGCTTCGACAGCTCGTCCAGGAATGCCTGTTCAGCCAGCTGCACGGCTTCATCGAACCGCGCCTGCACCCGCTGACATTCCTGTTCATAGAGGTCCGGGTTGAGTTGCTGCAGATAGTTCGGTGGTTCGACGGAGGGATAATCGTGCTCAATCCCGAACAACCCGATCAGCGAGACCGGATAGTCCGAGGGATCGAACAGGTTCCCCAGTCGACGTCGGGCAGCAGAACGCAACTCTCCATAGTGCCGATCCAGGTGCTCGACCGCGTCCGCCAGTTCCTCCTTGAACCGGACGATCTGGTTGTCGAACTCGTTGAGGGACTGTTGGCGGATCAACCGAATGCCCGGTTCAGGATACGGCAACGCCACCGCCTTCCAGTAACTCTGGCAGCGACCTTTGATCGCCGTCACTGCCTTGAACGCCGGATGGGAAGTGTCGAGCAGCTTTTTACCAGCGGACAGAAACTTTCCCTCGGCCCCGAATGAATCCGCGGCCTGATTCTTCTGCTCGCTGGTCAGCGTCTTGCGAACTCCCAGCCAGGTAAAGCTGAGCCGGGCCGCTGCCATGGTGGTCCGCAGCCGGGTGGCTGCTGTGGATTGCCGAGAAGAACCGATGAGCGGTTCCTCCAGCAGAGATGGGTTCATAACAGGTCCTTTCAGAAATGGATCTCTCAAAACAAAAACGGCCGGTGGTCCCATCTTCAGGGACCACCGGCTGATTGCTTCACCTTCAGAGAGTGGGAGTGTCATTCCGGCAATGAAAATCCCTTCACAACCCCGATCCCAAACGCATTGGCTGTTTTGGGAACTCCGCTGATGTACAGTTCTCCGGTCTGTGGCAGAAATCGCGGGGAGCGGACCATGAACGGAATCGCAGCATTCTCGATCTGCACCGGATTTGAAAATGGCTGGTCCACACTGACCCGTTTCAACAGATACAGGTTGGGTTTGCTCGTGGACTTTCCTCCGGCCTCCAACACGGCCAGCAGTTGCAAGCCGTCTGCAGAGATCCAGGGCCAGGTGAGCTGTCCTCCCAGTTGCTGTTCCACGGAAGTTGCCAGCAGGGGTTTCGGGTTGGACCAGTTGGACGCGCGGCTGGTTCGACGGCAGCTGACCAGTTCACTGCTTTCCTTGGAGGTCCGGAAACAGAGCGTCAAACCATCTTCCGAGAGGAACGGTCCGCGGGGATATTCAATGGAACTCAGTTCCCGAATTTCTACCGGCTTGCCGAACGGCGCGGTCAATGCCTGGCGCGTCGCGACATGCAGCGTCCGTGTCTTCTTGCCGGGAGTGATCTGCAGAGAGACCAGTTCCAGTCCCTCTCCGGAGAGGGACGGATGACGACCGGGGAACAGTGGTTGCGGATTTTCAAACGAGTCCGTCTTATTATTCCGCTGGGCCATCATCAGCAACGGTTCTCCCTCTCCCGGAGATTCGTAGCAGATTGTCAGGCCGTCGGCGGTGAGTGTTGCAAACGATCCGTTGAGATCATCCAATCGAACCAGTTCGGCTGGCTGCGAATCCCCCGCACCTGTCGCCTGGATAAAAGTGACGACGGCGAGGTCCGTGTTATAAGTGACAGTCGCCTTCTGGCCTTTTTGAAGTTTCTCCAGCGTTCCTGGCTGGTCATTGATCGTGATCTTGGCTTTCTTGCTGACGTCGAGCGTGGACTGTGTTTTTCCCAATGCGGCCTGATACACCAGTTCAACCGAACCGGCCGCGACATTCACGGAAACGATCTCCGCTTCCACGGTTTCCGTCTGGGCGAACACCACGGAACTTGAAAACACGATTAGCAGCATGAGAACGGAACGGACGGAAGATCGCAAATATCGAACAGTCATGGATTTCTCCTGGGGGTTGGAGTGAGGAATCGAAGTGAGTCGTTATTTCTGAAAGCGGATTCAGGGAGCTGAATTCGGAAGCTCTTCTCCCGACTTCGCGATCATGGAATCAGAGGGGTGGCGATCGGCGTATCGAGGAAGCGATTTTTGTGAAGAGTTCTTTGCTCTCTTCGTACTTGCTGCGGGGGGAGAGGAAGCGAAACTCGATCCACCGCTGATCCCCTTGAATCCAATACAGATCGATAGTGAAATTGACGCGATTCACCGTCATCCCGATGACGGTCTTATTTGCCGGTCGCCCCGTCAAAATGAGGTCTTCCGAAGGGGTGACGGTCAGTTCTCCTTCCGCTTCGGATTGCATTTGCCGAATCACGGATTGGGCCGCTTCGGCCGGTGAGCTCACGGCGAAGTCTTCTCGGGAAAGACTTCGGACACTGAGGTGCAGATCGCTTTGCCGATCCAAAACATACAGGTCTGCGACCATCTGACCGGGAGCAGGTCTTTTCTCCCAATGATCGGGTACGGAGATCACGAATTGCCCATCTGCTACCCGATAGTCCGTCCAGTTACTGTTTGGGGCCGAGATCGATTGTGCTGCCACCGCTTCCGGCGGCAGAGTGTCGCTCTCGAACAAGAGGGCAATTCCTCCGATCAAGAGCAGCACACCGAAGATGGCATAGCCGCCAAGTTCATTGACATAAGTGAACAGGTTGGGGTTGGCACTGGCGGCGAGCTTTTTGCGGAGACGGAGAGCACCCGCAATGAGCACCGCCAGCCCTCCAATGATCATGCTGCCTACAATCAGCTTTTCTGAAAATCCGGGCACGATGAATTTCTCCGTGAGTGAACTATTGAGGAAATCGCGACACCTGAGGGAGGAATTCCTTCCTGGTGAACAGCGGGAAGCGGTCTCTGCTTGACCGGAACGGGTGGCTGCAAACTGTCTTTCCAGACGCGAAGCGCCATCCCCAGCACAAGAATCAGGAATGTTTCGCTAACGGCAGACTTCCAGTCGGGACAGATTCGTCGCAGCCAGAGGAGATAGAGCACCGTGGAGATGCCAATCATGATCGAAAACATGAGGATTCCCGGAGAGGCACGTGTCACGATGAAGAAAATGAAGAAGATCCTCATCAGCGTTTTATGCGCCCTGGAAATCTGAATGGGGTCGTCGATGCCCTTGGGCGAGTCAACTGGCTCCGGTGGATGGGGAGCCGGTAGATGAGCAACCGGTCGCCACTTGCGCAGTCCGATGAAGGCCAGATACCCCGATCCCAGCACTGTGATCCCTACCAGCATGAAACACAGGAATTGTTCTGTCTGATCAGCCGCCTGTTTTCCATACCAGTGTGAGACCACGGCCGTGGTTTGAATGACAATCAGAGAGATCACCACGAGAAAGAGCATGCCGGTTCCGAGTCGCTCCAATAACCAAAGCAACACGGGAACCAACCGAGCTCGAACACCTTCGATGGTGCTCGAAGTCGGAGAATCATCACGTTCCTCCAACCTGGAGGACGTCTGCATCGGATCTGACATCGACAGCTCTCCCTTGAACGGGTCTGGAGGACAACGCGTGGTGAGACGCTACTTCTGTCGTTGAATCGAAGAGGCGATTTGCCAGAAGAGCGGATGGTTCTCTTGGAACCGGCTGCGAGTGGCCCAGGAGCGGACTTCGATCCAGGTGTCAGGAGACTCGATGTGGCGGAGGGCATAGACCAGCCGGACTCCGTTCAATGTCCCTGACACCGTGCGATCCGCTGTCGGACAGCCATCGATTGTTCCTGGTTGCAAGGCTCCGATTTCCGCATCGCCCAGCTGTTCGGCGATGCTGCGGGCGGTCTGATCGGAGAGTTCCTGCAGGGATTGCCAGGTCACATCTTCACGGGAGACGGTGGTTACGGTGAGATAGAGGTCATTCTGACGATCCCACAGGGAAAGATTCCCGCCGGACAAGATGGGATCGGGATACGGTTCCCACTGGGGCGGCAGGGAGAGGGCGAAGGAGCCGTCGCCAATGGGGAGCGTTTTCCAGGTTGTGTCCACAAGACCAGATGATTCCAGAGCCGCCTGCTGCGCTGCCATTCGGGCGGAGTTCATCGCCGGCACCAGCAAGGCGACCAGCAGCAGGACCACAACCGTTCCCAGAATGCCTGTGTTCACGCGTCGGAGCGCCGGAACACGAGAGAGTTTCAGATTCCGGCGTTTGAGCCGTTCCCGAAAGATGAGTGCGGTCAGTCCGCAGAGCAGTCCCAGCAGAAAGACGATTCCACTAATTCCTGCTAGGAACTCTGCGACTGCTGATCCTTCAAGACGAAACACATCGCGGAGGCCGTTCAGGCAGAGCCCTGTTCCGAAGAAGAGCCAGGTCAGCTGTCCCCAGGGAATGGATTCCGCCGGGGATTTCGGGACTGAAGGCGAAAGAGAAGAGGTTGTCGAGTCATTGTTCATCGGTTCCTCAGCGGGTGAAGCAGGGCACCGCACTATGGCAGCAGCTCCGCAGTGCAACTGTGGGAGGACCGGTTCAGCGCATGAAAAAGGACGCTGAACCACGTCCGCTCCTGCAACCCCCGCCAAGGGGCACACCAGAACAGCACATGGCCAGCGCCCCTTTCGGGGCGCGGCTCAAGGTGCTGCTTCTGGTGTTCAAGAACCTTGCGGTTCAGGTTGGCGGTTTTAGCAGGAAGCAGTTCTTGACGCTCGCGCGTCGTTCAAGTTGTCAACCGGGATGTATTTTCAGTCCCGGGCAGTCTGTGTGTTCTTCTCCTCGAATTCATTGGGTAGAGGCTGACGGTCATTCCTGACCGCCGGCCAACGAGTCATCATAAAGCCCAGGCCGGTTCTCCTCAATTGGAGGGGCCTCTCCCTCGGAGATCCGGGAGACAGAGCCATTATTCGCAGGGGCACGATTCAGTTCAGTGACGAATCCCGTTTCACGTTTCGGCGGGAACCGGCTTTCGCTTGCTGAAACTGATAGAGGCCGGGCTGATGGGCGGAAAGGCAGCGTCCACTGGCCCAGGTTCGTAACTTCTCGACGCTTTCCGCAGAAGTCACGGCGACTGGCACAATGTACCGGGAGGCTTCCAGCAAGGTCATTTCCAGTAATGCGGCCAATCGGCAGCAGGCCTTGATCTCCGCGCCGGTCCACTGGTTATCAGCGGGTTTCTTCTGAGTTGGTTCGATCTCAAACTGATGCCGGTAGAGATTCCAGATGGCATCCTTCTCACCCCGACTCGGCAGATCCAGGAAGAACAGAGCATCAAAGCGCCCGCTGCGGGAGAACTCCGGCGGCAATTTCGAGATGTCATTCGCTGTGCAGACGACGAACACATCGGACGAATGGTCATTGAGCCACGTGAGAAATCGGCCGAACATCCTGGAGGTCACGCCGGAATCGCTGCTGCCATTGACTCCGGCAAACGCCTTTTCAACTTCGTCAATCATCAGGACCGCCGGCGCCATGGCATCGATAATACGGAGAGCCTGCCGCGTTCGTTCTTCGCTCTGCCCCACGAGCGAGCCGAGTAAGCTGCCGACATCCAGCGTCAACACCGGTCGGCCGACTTCATTCCCCAGACTTTTGCAGAACTGGGATTTTCCACAGCCGGGAGGGGAAAGCAGCAGCACGCCGCGTGCCCGGGTTTGGGGATTGCGGCGGTGCAGTTTCAGGGCCTGTCGGCAGAACGCCTTGAGAGACTCCAGCCCGCCCAGGCTTTGAAACGTCTCGGCTCCCTGATGCAGTTCCAGCAGGCCCGACTTTTTCAGCATGCCGGACTTCAATTCCCAGACCGCATCGCTGGTGATTCGACCGTGTCGGACAAGTGAGAGCGAAAACGCGTTCTCAGCTTCCAGTCGAGTCAATCCCGCAGCCGCATCAAGGACGACCTCCAGATCGTTCCCGGTGGGAAGCTCCTGTTCTTCGGTCGCGATTCCCCGGGCGATCTGTTCCAGTTGGTCCCGGGGCGGAAGCTCATGCTCGACAATGACAAACAGCTTCTCCAGTTCCACCGGTAACTGCACCAGGGGTGAAAGAATGATCAGGATCGTGCGGTTCTGTTTGCCGAGCAGGACCTGCCGGGCCAGTGCCTGGCTGATCTCTGCGGAATTCAGAAACCGGTGAAAGTTCTGCAGGATGAGCAGCGTCGTGCTGTCCTGCGAAGCGAGTGCGTTCACCGATTTGATGGCCGAGAGAGGATCGGTTCCTCCCTGGTCCTCAGTGACTCCCGCTTCCCGCAATCCCTGATCGAGATCCCAGGTGATCAGAGTCCAGTGCTCCTGATGACAGAGCTGCGAGATTTCGGTAATCGCATCCGGGTGTTCATGACTCTCAATCCAGATGCCGGTGAAACAGGCACGGATGTATTCACTCAACCGCTTGGTGAGTGTCATCAAAGCTCCTTTCCATTTGAAGTATTGAAATGAATGACTCAACTTGTCAGTTGAGAGGAGGCAACATCAAGACTGTTGGCGAACCTGTTCCGCCTGTTCAGCGGGCTGGTGAAACTCCGGCTTGAGCTGCTCGCTCAACGACTGACCGAGAGCCTGCTCCATGAACCGACTGGCCTCGCGGCAACTGTTTCCCGAATATCCCTTGGTCTCGATCTGGCTGCTCCCATCGGGAGCGATGACAATCTCAATGGTTGGATTCAAGCGGCACCCCCAACAGAAATGGTGAGCTTGATGGAGCCGTCTTCCAGTACCTGCTCCAGACTGGTGTGCCCGCGACGACGGCTTTCCAGCCGGCACTTCTCGACTGCATACGCTTGCAGGAACCGGTTGAGCTGTCGTGAGTCTCCCCAGCGATCCTCGAAGTTGTCATAAGCGATCTTGGCAGTAGTGACATCGCAGACCACGGGATACCGCCACTCCGGCAATCGCACCTGCCAGCCGGTCGCCATGCTGCTGAACAGCTTCACTTCACCAAACACCGGCTCCGGCAACTGGAGCCGATCACACGCCATTCGAATGGCGACCGGATCTCTGACTTCAGTCTGAATACTGACAATGTGAGACACGTCTGTGCCCTCCTTCTGAATGAGGATGGAATCTCCGCTGACCAATGCCCAATCAAACAAAAACACCCGTTCGGAACCGACATCAAGCGGTTGCGGACGGGTGTGGCGACGGCAAAATCGACTGCTGAGAGTTATGCCAAAGGCTTCATGTTATCTGCCTCATTTTGGGCCGGGATTTAGCTGGAAAGGCGTTCAGACGCTGGTTGTGTCGTCTCCAAGGATCAATTTCGCGCAGAATCGGCGGGATTCCAGGGGTTTAACCAGCATCCGCCGTCCCACCAAAGCACACACCACTTCGACTGCACTAGAGCAATTTGCATTTTAACCTCCCCTGTATCCGCAACTCAGGAAATAGTTTCGGCATTCATTGGGAGTGAAGGTTTCCATGAGGGCTCCGATTCGCTTCCAGAGGTTCTCAATGCTCCGTTCGGCGAATTTGCGGAGGAGTGTTTTCAGCTTCGAGAAGGCTTTCTCAATCGGATTGAGATCCGGTGAATAAGGCGGTAGATAAAAGACGCTGGCCCCGACCGCTTCAATGGCTTGAATGACTTCTGGCTGTTTGTGGCAAGGGAGGTTGTCCATCACCACAATCTCTTTGCGATTCAATGTCGGCATCAGACACTGTTGGATGTACGCCAGAAATGATTCCCGATTCATGGGGCCATCCAGCACCATGGGGGCCGTCACGCCGGTGCAGCGGAGCGCAGCAATGAATGTAATGGTTTTCCAGTGCCCATGTGGCACCTGACTGCGGACACGTTCCGACTTGTTCCCCCAACCGCAAAGTCGGGCCATCTTCGTGTTGGCCCCGGTTTCATCAAGAAAGATGAGCCTCTCCTGGGGCTTGGGGCGAAACAGAATCCCCCACCAGCGACGCTTTTCTTTCACGTCAGGACGTTGCTGTTCTGCGGCGTGCAGAACTTTTTTTGAGCCGAATTCCCCAACGACGCAAGGTGCGACTCAATGCTGAAACAGAGATTGCCAACCCTAACTGATCAATCAGGGCCCGCAACGTCAGGCTGGAATTGTCTGCAATGGCCTGCGTAATGTCCGCTCGTCGATGGAGCACTTTGGATTTTCGGCCAACTCCAGCACGGATCGGTTCGAGAGATCCGGTTTTCTGACGATGGTGAATCAAGCTCCAAACTGTTTTCCGGTCGACCCGATACGTGCGAGCCACCTGAGACTGACTGACACCCTGGTCAATCGCTTCCAGTATCCGACGCCGCAAATCGACGGAGAGTGCATTCGACATAATGGTCCTCCATGACGCGACGCACTCTCCTAAATTCGACACATCGTGTGGAGATCAATTTGCAAAATGCTCTAAAATGCAATTGAGAGCGAAGACTGTCGGAATCCGAAAACGGATGAAAGGATCAACATGGCACCTTGCAAGCAAACTCTTCGTTCCTGGCATCTGGCGGGACATGCCTCTCTGGCACTTGCTTTTGAATTTCCAGTCGAACTGCTCTCCCTGGATGGTATCACGGAAAAGGATCTGCAACGAAATGTCCATTCCCAGCGACTGGACGAAGGGACACTGCTGAGCATTCCCACCGAACCCAGAAGTTGGGGCAGACCTGTTGGAGGGCGACTCATGGAAATCCTGATGTTGATTGCCATGGGCGGACCTGCCATGGAGCTATGCAAGCAAAATCTCCCTTGCACGTTGGAGCAGCTCCACCTGTTTCCGGTGGACTGGCAGCAAGCCTGGACCGCTGCAGGAGTTCTTTGGCCTGAAGAACAGGGACGTGCTCGAATCATGGCCCGGTTCTTCGCGAACTCCCCTGCCGTGATGCGGGACGGTCCGACTTCGTATTTTGTGGAATCCGTCCAGCAGTACTTGATGGAACACCGGCGAATGGAAGCTCTGGCTATTCAGGAAGCATGGGGTCAGGCTCATGTCCGATACGAAAAGGCCTGTTGTCGGACTTATCGGGCCTTCCGCGAACCGAAAGACGTCGAAGGTGCCATTGGCGACTTATTGATTCCCGAGGAATGGCGAGATAAGAATCAGTGCTCACTGTCCTGATGAGAGGTGGATTGTTCGAAGAGAACTCCCCATGCCTTCTGTCGACAACAACGAGATTCAAAATGATTGAAACAGGGGCATTCAACGATAGACCAGATGTATTTATCTCAATGAATCCTGGACGCTTCTGAAGTAGTGTACAAGCCATTTACAAGAAGCCTCCATTTTTTGAGATTCAGTCCGAAAGCCTCTATCGCTGCACTTCGCTGCGATGTGTACTTTTGCGGTCCCCAAGCAGATCATTTGAGGTCTGCTTGGCAAGAGTTGTATCACCTGGCTCATTCCAGGCTCGGGGGTCAGTTTGATGCAGTGCGTGATGATTCTCGGTCGGTGGAAGAGTTGGCAGGCGTTTCATAAGACTGCCATCCATTTCGTGTCCGGAAATGAAATTTTCCGGCATGTACTCAACATGAACCGCTACTGAAATCACAGCGTCTTCACGGGAATTTTGCGAGTTTGCTATTTCATGCGGTCTCTGATTTGAATGACCTTTTTGTTCTCGCTCGATAGGTGAGAAACGGAATGCTGCAAGGGCGGCATTTTGGGAGTTTGTCACGAATTGTCATTGACAATCTCTTCATTTCATGGCAGCATTCATACCTTCCGTTGAAGCAAGAAATGCCTTCTACTCAATTTTCCCTGAATGGTCTCCATGCAACGGCGAGACTTCAGAGTGAAACGTGAAGGCACTCCCTCATCCAGGTGAGGAGTCACTGTCCATTTGAGGCAGTGTTACGATGGCAAGATCACGACGAGGCGACTTGCACGACCACGTTTGAGCACAGCTCAAACCAGCTTCCTCAAAGGGGATGCTTTACTCTTTCTTCGAGATCAGGCTGTGGCTGGTTGCCGCTTCATGAGTTTCTCTGCGGCTTGGCACATCGCTTGTCTGTTCATCCGTCATCCAAAGATGTGCTGACGGCAATTCTGTTTGGCCATGATGGTCGTACCCCCGTCGATGACCAGGCGATACCGGTCTCGCTACCAACACACTCCCTCTTCCGAAAGCGAGAGTCTGCTTTCGGAACATGCGAAGGTTGAATTCTCATGAAGTCTCAAGTGATCGAAGTCGGTCCGCGAAAAAGCATGATTTCCAAATCGTCGTGGCCGACGAAGAAGCTCGCAGATGTCCATCTGGAGGCAATCCTGTTCTGCGAGTTTGGATGTCGTTACTGCAGTTCCAACTCCGGTCTCCATCTCCGATTCCTGAAGAAGTCCATTCTGAAAGCGGTGGAGGCAGCCCTCGGAAAGCGGTTTGAACCTCACAATGCCGCACATATTGTGATCGCTTATCGTGAAGTGGTGGCTGCTCTCGAAAACGAGTTGAACCGTCGCCGGAAAAAGCCCGGGACTGGAAAAACTCTGGTCTATTCGCAGCTCACGGACGGATTCTCCCCTGTTCTGCTGAAAACCGCGACAACCCGCCGAATCCTGGAACTGTTGCTCGAAAAGACGAACTACCGTATCCGCATCCTGACGAAGAATGCGATTGTAGGACGACCGGAGTGGGTCAAGTTCTTCGCCCAGTACCGGGAGCGGCTCGTTGTCGGACTGTCGATCGGAACACTGGATGAGCGATTTGCGGCGCGCATGGAGGGGCGAACTTCTCGTCCTCAGTCGCGGATCTCTGCTTTGCAGACTCTCCAGGATGCTGGCGTCCCGACTTTCGGGATGCTCTGTCCTGTGTTTCCTCAGGTGTTGGAGACAGACGAACTGGAGCGTCTGATCGATGCGATCCGTCCAGATCATTGTGAGCATGTCTGGGCTGAGCCGTTCAACGATCGCTCCAACTGGAGATCGGTTCGCGATGCGTATCCGCAAGGATCTGAAACCTGGAACTGGTTGACTCGTGTCTTCGGTCAACGCGAAACGGCGTTGTGGAGTCGCTATGCCACGGATCTCTATTGCCGGATTCATGACCAGGCCGTCCAGGGAAACTGGACTGACAAGCTGCGATACCTGCTCTATGAAAAGGACATTGCTGCCGAGGATGCTGTCTCTTTTCAGGAGCTGAACGGGGTGCTGCTGCAATGCAAAAAAGGCAAGGATGGACGGAGTAAGAATCCGGCATTCTCTTCCCTGGCATCTTCGTAGCTGTTCCAGCTCGCTTTCCACCAGAGGCGAAGTTTCCCCTGCCGCTGATTCTCAAGCGGCAGGGGACTTTTCATGAAGAGAGGGGTTCAGCCAATAGAAGTGATCGATCCTCTCTTACCTGAGCCCGTTGCGTTGGCCTCGCTTACAAAACTTCTGGAAAAGACACTTCTTTAATCGTGTCGCATTTCCTCAATGAAAATCCCGCGACTTCACCCGCACGCCTTTCACGAGTTCCGAACCGTCCTGAATTCGCTGGGACCACGACATGGATCACACCGTGATGGCGTTGGAGCCGTCCACTGGCGATCATCAGTGACGCACTGACAGCGGCTTTGCGGTACTGGTCCCAGATGTTCTGGTAGTGAACATGCCGACACAACCGAAACCGCGTCACAGCGTGCACTGCCTCAAGCAATCGTTGGCAGCAGAGCCGATCACGGTACGCGTTCGCCGCCGCCGGTTAATATTGCATCGTCCGACGTGACAGGTTTATCGGATGTGACTATATAGAAATCGAAAGCGACACCCTTAGAGCGAGTATTTCTCGCCCCAAACAAGATGGAAAGCGAGGAGCAAAGCCGGTCATAATTGCTCACATGACATCACTTTGCCGATTCTAACGACTCTGCCGGATGTCTTTAATAGATTTCCTCGGATTCAGTGAGCACCGGCAATTGTTGCTCAATCTGGTTACTCCAATGACCGATTACGGAGGAGGACGATTTTGACACAAATGGTCGATCATTTCATGGAGGGAATGGATTCCCGTGGGCAAGCGACTGCGACGCTTGATGGCAGGGTTGCTGCTACTGACAGTGATGTTTCAGTCAGCCTTGCCTTGCGGCTGCGCAAAGTGCGGCATCGGGATGGTGCGCTCCGATGCGACCTGCGGATGCCCAGCTTGTGATGGTGAGCAATGTCAGGATCATCACCACGAAAGCGATACGGCAGGTTGCGATTCGACCTCACAAGTGGCCTGCTGCCACTGCCCTCATGAGCCGCAAAACTCTTGTCCAGATTCTTCCCAATCAACTTGTCGTCGATTGGTCGTGATCATTTCTGGATCAGGTTCAGAACTTCAGCTCGCCGTCAGAGGGGCGACTGCATTCGGCTGGCAGCCTGTCTTTTTTCCAGACGCAAGTGTCAATCTCCAACACTTTCTGCCATGCGCAGAGAGGGGTTTTTGTACCTTTGAATCGCCTCAATTGACAGGTTGCATACGTCTCCAGGTCTAGGTTGAAGCGCATCGCGATTCACGATGTGTACTTCACCACGCCTTTCCCTGGAGGTTTTCTCATGTCAAGCAAATTGTTTGTCGCTGTTGCCGGACTGGTTTTTGTCCAATTTTGTGGCTGTCAAGGAACTCGTGGCAAGCTCGCCGCACGTTCGTCGCCGGAAATCCAGGTCTCGGCAGAGACCATTCAACTCGGCCCACTGCCCACAGACCACCGACCTGGGGAGTCTTCTCCTGCTGAAATCGTCGCTGCCAAACAACCATCCATCGAATTAACAGCGGGCGAAGCGGGACCAGGACCAACTCTTGCGGAATCGCCCATTCCAGACCCTCCATCGCCTGTTCCCGGAGAATTCGTCACCTCGTGGACCCTCGCCAGCTTGGAATCCACCGCTTTAGCGAATAACCCGACCATTCGACAGGCATCGTCATCGGCACACAAAGCGATCGGCTTTCGTGAACAGGTAGGTAAGAAGCCGAATCCCACGGTCGGCTATAACGGTACCCAGATCGCAGATCGAGGAACCGATCAGCACACCGTCTTTGTCGAGCAGCAAGTGGTTCTCGCCGACAAACTTTCCCGGAATCAGGACGTTCTGAACCAAGAGGTTCAATCGCAGTTATGGGAAGTGGAAGCCCAGCGCTATCGCGTTCTCACGGATGTTCGTCAGCGATACTATGAGGCCTTGGCTGCACAGCGGCGTGTGGCACTCACCAAAGAGTTTCATGTGATCGCGCAAAAGGGGGTGGACGTTGCCAAGGCACGTCTCGAGGCCAAAGAAGGCTCGACACCTGAAATTCTGCAGGCGGAAATTCAACTCAATCAGGTCGAGATCCAGCGTCGTCAGGCCGAGGCGGTATTCCGAGGAGCTTGGAAGCAGTTGATGGCTGTTACCGGTCTCCCAGGAACTCCCCCTGGAGCATTGGACGGCTTCCTTCCAAGCCAGGTGACGGTTGAAAACTTGCAACTGGTGACGAGCCAAACATTGGCTGCCAGTCCCGAATTGCAGGCAGCCCAAGCCCGTGTGAGTCGTGCACGGGCGAATATCGGGCGACAGGAAGTCCAGGCGATTCCGAACTTGACCTTCATGGTGGGCGGTGGCGTTGATCGAGGGACCAATTCCGGAATGATCAATACCCAAGTCGGCTTGCCCCTCCCGATTTATAATCGCAATGAGGGAAACATTGCAGCCGCTCAGGCTGAATTCAGCCGGGCGTGCGAAGAGGTGCGACGCATTGAGCTCTCGATTGAGTCACGGATTGCACTGGCAGGACAGGAGTACGAATCTGCTGCGGCTGCTGTGGAACAATACCAACAGGTGACGCTTCCCAAAGCGGAAGAGGCACTTGCAATCACAGAGCAGGCTTACGCCGCAGGGGAGTTTGATTTCCTGCAGGTTCTCATTGTGCGGAGAACCTTTTTCGACGCAAACCTGGAATATGTCCTCTCGCAGAAGAATCTGGCACTTGCTGAAACTTACCTGCAGGGAATGGTACTTTCCGGTGGGTTAGACAACACGCGAGATACCGATTTCGGCGCGGGTCTCCGAGATCAAAGTCTCAGCGGCGAGTAACGAACAAAACGAAGTGGTATGGCGTGCTTCGCATTCGTGAGGTGATGTCGCGACTGAGGGCCACGATTCGTTCAGAATTCGACTGTGACACGAAATTGCTGCGATTTTCAAGAGAAACCCCCATTGACCCGATAATCCAGATATCCGATAATTCCACGCTTTAGATGACCGTCACAATGTTCTCGACGGCGACAGAAGGATGGACGACCTAAAAATGAGCGGCAAAGTTGTCAGTTTGATTGCACTCGTCCCAATGCTGATTCACAGCATTTTCGGGTGCTGCTGGCATCATGCTCATTCTGTTCCCGGTCATAATCATGCCATCGTGATAACGATTGGTGGCAAAGCGTTGCCGGACCATGTCCATTCGAATTGCCACGTTCATGGCTCGTCCTCGTCCGTGGGTGATGAAGAACATCACCCTGACGATCATCCGGCTGAGTTACCTTGTGAGGAAGATCGTTGCGTTTACAGTGGAGCGGCTGCCACGGTCGTCTCACAGTTCGTCAGCTTGGAAATGTGGGGATTTACCCATTTCATTCTGGCTGACCAACAGGTTCTGCGACAGTCTCGCTTGACTGCCTGGGGTGAATTGTGCGACTGGTCGATCTCGCATTCTGCTCGAGAACGCCGTGCGCTCATTCAAGTCTGGCTGATCTAAGCCACTTCTCTTGGCGACCTGCTGTCGCTTTCTCTTGCTGACGATCGACAGGAACTGCGGCATCGTTGCGTCCTGTCTATGGTCACTCTTCCCGTTCCTTGCACCAGCATCACTGCGCTGAGTTTGCGCGCATGCACTGTGTCCCGATGAGGGGGCGTTATGAAGCTCAAAGTACCGTTCCGCAACATTTCCGTAGGTTGGCTGTGGTTGTCCGGGGTGATCGTTCTCGTAGGAATTGGGGGATTCACCTTCAACCGCTGGTGGCCCGTCGCGCAGGACTGGGTCCGAAATACGATCGCGACTCAGAAGAAACAGGGTACATCAGACGAACATGCACATAGCGAGGGCAAAAGTCAGGATGGTCACGATCATGGGGGCCACGCGCATGCCCATGATGAAGGAACCTCGCTGGAGCTTTCACAACAGGCGATGGGAAATGTTGGTTTGAGCGCGGACTTCCTCAAGCCGGTGCAACTCGAAACCTTTCTGCGCTCCATCACCGTCCCCGCCATCATCGTCGAACGCCCGGGCCGAACGCGGATACAGGTCTCCACGCCGATGGCCGGAGTGATTACGCATGTGCACGCGGTTCGTGGTGAAGCCATCACCCCCGGATCGCTTCTGTTCGAAATTCGCATCACCGCCGACGAGTTGGTGGCGACGCAGACGGAACTTCTCAAAACCATTGGCGGCATCGATGTTGAGAATCGAGAAATTGCTCGTCTGGAAGAGGTGACCAAGTCGGGAGCCGTCCCTCAGAAAGTATTGCTGGAACGGCAATATGCGAAGGACAAGTTAGAGGTCCTGTTGGCGGCCCAGAAAGAAGCACTCCGTCTCCAAGGACTCTCCGATCGCCAGATCCAAGACATTAGTGTGAATCGACGTCTCCTGCGTGATCTTCAGATCCGGGTGCCGGCTCTTGACCGACACAACGAAGAAGAACTGGAACTGACGAATAATAAAGTCTCACAGGCTGACTATTCTGAAGCAGACCATTCCCAGTCAGCGGATGGCCTCATTAGTCCGGCAGACGAACATGAGGAGCCCCTGCTCATTCTTCAGGACGTTCTGGTCAGCAAAGGGGAACGAGTTCTGGCAGGGACAACGCTGGCAATCCTTTCGGACATGTCGGAGTTGTATCTCGAAGGGCGAGCTTTTGAGCAAGATGCCCGTCTGCTCGCTGCTGCCGCAGCAAACAATTGGAAAGTGACTGCTGTTTTCGAGCAGGGTGGACAGCAGTCCGAGGAAGTCGCAGGACTGGAATTACTGTACGCGGCCAGCGACGTGAATGTGCAGTCTCGCACGCTTCCCTTCTACGTCCGCCTGCCGAATCAGTTGACTCGCGATGTCCCGTCTCCCAACGGGCAGCGTTTCATTGAGTGGAAGTATCGTCCGGGACAACGCTTGCAACTCCGGGTTCCGGTCGAGGAATGGAAACAGCAGATCGTGCTTCCTGTGGATGCGATTGCCCAGGAAGGAGCGGAAGCGTTTGTATTCCAGCAAAACGGAAACCATTTCGACCGCGTGCCGGTCCACGTGATCTATCGCGATCAGGCCTATGCCGTCATCAAGAACGACGGCTCACTATTTCCAGGGGATATCGTAGCACAACGCGGTGCGCATCAATTGCAGATGGCGCTCAAGAACAAGTCCGGCGGCGGGGCAGATCCGCATGCCGGGCACAACCACTGATCGGGAGCGCCCTCATGCTAAATGCCATTATTCGCTTTGCACTTCGTCAGCAGATGATCGTCATGGCTCTGGCCGTGTTCCTGATGGGCTACGGGACATGGCAGGCGCTACATGCGACCATTGATGTATTCCCTGACCTGAACCGACCGCGCGTGGTCATCATGACCGAAGCTCCCGGCCTTGCCCCGGAAGAAGTTGAGACTCTCGTCACATTTCCGATTGAAACGGCCATTAACGGAGCCAATGGTGTTCAAGCCGTCCGGAGTTCATCGGGGATTGGGATTTCGGTCATTTATGTCGAGTTCGATTGGGGGACCGATATTTATACCGACCGGCAGATCGTCATGGAACGTCTGCAACTCGTTCAAGATCGCATGCCGGCCGGGGTGATGCCGACTCTCGCTCCCATCTCATCCGTCATGGGACAAATCCTCATGCTTGGTATGTGGAGTGATGGCGGTACCACCGATCCCGTCGAACTCCGAACGCTGGCAGACTGGGTCGTCCGGCAACGACTGCTGACAGTCCCCGGAGTGTCGCAGGTCTTCACCATGGGAGGGGGAAGAAAGCAGTTTCAAGTCCTCGTCGATCCCGACGCCCTGTTGCGATATGGCGTCACGCTGCAACAGGTCAAACAGGCAGTCGTCGACAGCAATGAAAATGCCACGGGTGGATATCTCGATCAGCAAGGGCCCAACGAACTCCTGGTGCGAGCATTAGGACGGATTCAAACGATCGCAGACTTGCAGAAAGTGGTCGTCACCATCCGCGATGGTCGTCCGATTGCATTAGCTCAAGTGGCTAAAGTCGTGGAAGGACCACAGGTCAAACGGGGCGACAGCAGCGTTTTTGTCAGAAGAAACAGCGAGGATTTGAGCCACAATTCCTCGTCCCGTGTTTTGGAGGATTTTTCAGGCGGGCCTGCGGTTGTCCTCACCATCAACAAGCAGCCGGGGTCGGACACTCGGATCATCACCGAAAACATTCTGAAGGCGATCGAAGAACTGAAGTCGGGGCTGCCGCCGGATATTCGTATTCAACCGACCTATTCCCAAAAGGATTTTATTGACCGGGCGATCGAGAATGTGATCGAGGCCCTCCGGGATGGTGGAATACTCGTCGTCATCATCCTCTTTCTCTTCCTGATGAACTTCCGTACGACATTCATCACGTTTACAGCTATTCCACTCTCTTTGGCAATTACGGCCGTGGTGTTCTCGATACTCGGGTTGTCGATCAACACGATGACGCTGGGAGGATTGGCGATTGCCATTGGAGAACTGGTCGATGATGCCATCGTGGACGTGGAAAACATCTTTCGCAGGTTGAAGGAAAACAGACACGTTGTGCATCCCAAGCACCCGTTGCAGGTGGTCTTTCAAGCTAGTACTGAGGTTCGGAACTCGGTCGTCTTCGCCACCATCGTGGTGTGCCTGGTCTTCATTCCGTTGTTCGCACTGTCCGGGATGGAAGGGAAGCTGTTCACTCCCCTGGGCGTGGCGTACATCGTGTCGATCGCGGCGTCACTGCTGGTGTCGCTGACGGTCACTCCCGTGCTCTCCTACTGGCTGCTGGGAAATGCCAAGCTCATGGACCACGACAAGGACGGCTTCGTCCTGCGAAATCTCAAATGGGTTGCGGACAAGGTGATTCGTTTCAGCCTCGCGTTTCCCCGTCTGAATCTCGCCGTCACTCTGCTCATGGTGGCTGTCTCCGGTTTGTTCGTGGCGAATCTGGAGAAGGATTTTTTGCCGCCATTCAACGAAGGAACGATCCAACTCAACGTCGTTCTCCCACCGGGGACCTCACTCGCGACGTCAAATGATATCAACCACCGGGTCGAAAAACGCCTGCAAGCCATTGAAGACATTGATTCGTTCGTCCGCCGCACCGGGCGTGCTGAACTGGACGAGCATGCCGAAGGGGTCAACATGAGTGAATACCTCATCGAACTGGACCCCGAGTCGCCACACAGTCGGGAAGAATTGCTCAATGAGATCCGAGAAGCGATGGCGGACATTCCCGGCATTGTTACAGCCGTGGAACAGCCGATTGCCCATTTGATTTCCCATATGATTTCTGGAGTCAAGGCCCAAGTCGGAATCAAAATTTACGGGGACGATCTAGATGTCTTGCGCCGCAAAGCCGAGGAAATGCTGTCTGTGATGAAATCTATTCCCGGCGTGAAAGATCCACTGGTGGAGCCGCAAGTTATCATTCCGCAACTGCGGATCGAGGTCGATCGAGATAAGCTGCTGATCAATGGGTTGTCGGTGAGCGACGTCAACGAATTCATCGCGACAGCCATGAACGGTGAGGTGGTCTCCGAAGTGCTAATCGGCCAGCGGCAGTTCGATCTGCTGGTCCGACTCAACGAAAACACCCGAGAGGACCTGGACGCTCTGAAGCGATTGACGATTGATCTGCCCGAAGGAGGACAGATTCCACTCGAATCCGTCGCCAAAATCTACCAGTCTGGCGGTCCCAATACGGTCAACCGAGAGAATGTCCGCCGCCGCGTCGTGTTGCAGTGCAATGTCTCCGGGCGCGGCGTCGTGGATGTCGTGCAAGACATTCAGCAGAAAGTGGCTCCCACCATCGCCACCCTCCCAGAAGGGTATTTCGTCGAGTACAGCGGGCAGTTTGAGAGCCAGCAATCAGCCAGTCGGCTCATCGCTGTGCTGTTCATGATCTCGCTGATGGGGGTCTTTCTGGCTCTGTATTCGATGTTTCGATCCGTAAATCTGTCGTTGCAAGTCATGACAGCATTGCCGATGGCATTCATCGGTTCTGTGATCGCGCTGGTCATCACGGGGCAAACCCTGACGATTGCCGCCATGGTGGGCTTCATTTCGCTCACCGGAATCGCATCTCGGAATGGCATTCTCCTGTTGAATCACTATCTGCACCTGGTGCGGTACGAAGGAGAAGACTGGACACAGGAGATGATCATCCGCGCCGGCCTGGAACGGTTGGCTCCCGTCCTGATGACCGCCCTTACAGCGGGGATCGGACTGGTTCCACTGGTGCTGGCAGCCGATGAGCCTGGCAAAGAGATTCTCTACCCGGTGGCGACCGTCATTCTGGGAGGAGTCATCAGTTCGACGCTGCTCGACTTCTTTGTGCATCCGGCGCTGTTCTGGTTGTTCGGATTGAAGTCGGCGGCACGTGTCGTGAGTGAATCTCAGGAAGAGATTCCGTTGGTGGAACACGATGAGATCGACTATTCCCCATCACCAAGTACCAATCCCAGCACAACAGCACCCCTCGTCCATTGAGTTCAACGGCAAAACCCCGTTGTGAGTTTGATTTCGCAAGGAACCGTTTACCCAAGAAAAGGAATTCGACATGAAGTACCACGCCTTGTCTCAGATGTGTCTGACGGCAGTCTGCCTGTGGTGTTCGACCAGCGCGACCATGGCTCAACAGCCAGGAGGGAACAGCGCTCTCCAGTCCACGCTCAGTCAGTCCGCACAGTCGAGAAAATTTACGTTCGTTGTATTTCATCGCGACAGTGGTGAGGCGACTCAGGCCTTCCATCAGCAAGTCCAAACCGGGTTGACTTCACACGCGGACCAGGCCGTCTTGACGACGGCTCGTGTCGACGACCCGGCTGAGCGGGCATTGGTGGAAAAGCTCGGAATTGCCCGGGCTCCGATGCCGATGGCAGTGGTCATCGCTCCCAACGGTGCCATCACGGGGCTGTTTCCCCGGACAATCACTTCGGACCAGATCGCCGCAGCCATCGTTCCCCCCACGATGATGCAGTGCATGAAGGAGCTTCAAAATCAGAAGCTCGTCTTCGTTTGCCTGACGCGGACAGATCGCGTCGACGTTCCCGAAGGCGTCCGGGCTGTTCAACAACTTCCACAGTTCAAAGACCGGATTTCGCTGGTTGGAATGCGTCTCGACAATCCTGCAGATGCCCGTTTTTATCAGCAGATGAAGCTGAATCCGAACCAGGTGAATGGGCCGTATGCTGTCCTGATCGCGCCTCCCGGGGCACTCATCGGTCACTTCGATGCCCAGGCCAGTGCCGAGCAGATTGCCGCAGCCATCCATAAGGCTGGCCAGTGCTGTGAGGACGAGAACTGCAAGCACAACCATGCCCCACAAGCCACCGCACCCGGCGGCAAACGCCAGTAATCCCACTTCCCATTCACCCTTTGACAGGAGGATTTCAGCATGACGCTGCAATCAATGATCTGGAACGAATTGCGGTCTCGTCCCTGGGCGGCCTTTTCCAATGGTCTCGCGATTCTGCTGGGAGTCGCCGCCCTGGTCGCGATCCGGCACATCACCGTGGCCTCCGAACAGGATGTCTCGCGACAACTGTCTCAACTCGGAGCCAATATCCTCGTTTTACCCCCTGAAGCGACCTTGCAGGATTACTATGCTGCCGATCAGAACAGCGGCACGATTCCGGAGGAGCATGTCTCGGAGATTTATCTGGCAGGGCTGACAGGTGTTGAGCAGGTCTCGCCTCGGCTCAACATCCCGGCCAACCTGGGAGGCATTTCAGTCACGCTGACCGGGATCTTGCCCCAGTCAGAATTGGAAGCCCAGACAACGTGGCAGACCACGACGATGTTTAGCGCTCCCAAAGCTCATGAGGGATGTGAGAAGGCCAAGCTCACGACCGCTCAACTGGAAGGGACCGATTCGCTGGTCACGCACCGGGCCATTCAGAACCTCAAGTCCGATGAAGTGGTCTTGGGGGCGGATGTCGCTGGCCGATCCGCATTCGATACCGGCGACACCGTGGAACTGCTCGGGAAGTCATTCAAGATCCTCGGCGTTCTTCCGGCCACAGGAACAGTTGACGATTCGCGGGTCTTCGCCCACCTGCATACGGTGCAGGACGCTTCCGGCAGCGGTCCCGTCTGCAATGCCATTGAGGTCATCGGCTGCTGTGAGGATGCGGCAGGAGGACTCGTTCCCGAACTGCGCAAGCTCTTGCCGAACACCAAGGTCGTCACCATTTCACAGGTGGTCCAGACGCAAGTCGGCGTGAATCGGCTCATGGCGAATACCTCCTGGTTTGTGCTGGCGGTGCTGGTCATCGTCGGCGGGACAAGTCTCGCCGGAGCGATCACCGCGAATGTCCGGGAACGGCGGCGTGAGATCGGCACGCTCATGGCCTTGGGGGCAACGCCCCGGTTCGTACAGAGATTGTTCCTCGGAAAGGCCCTGGTGCTCGGACTGGTCGCGGGGACGTTCGGCTGTCTGGTCGGGCTAATGGTCGCTGTTGCGGCCGGTCCTGCCTGGGCCGGTGTCACCGTTTCAGTTCTTCCCACAACTTCGTTCCTGGCGATTTTGATCGCCACTTGTCTTGCGGTCCTTTCCGCCTGGTGGCCGGCACGGAAGGCGGCCACTCTCGACCCATGTCTCTGCTTTCAGGAGGTCTAAGATGTTTCGATTCGAAAATGTCGTCAAGCAGTATTCCCGGCGTGGCGAGCAAGTCACTGCACTGGAGTGCGAAAACCTTTCCATCGCGAAGGGGGAATATGTCGCGATCGTTGGTCCCAGCGGGAGCGGCAAAACAACCCTGCTGTCTCTGATGGGGGGGATGTTGTCTCCGACGGTCGGACAGGTCTGGCTGGAGGACACATCGATCTACAGCCTGCCAGCTGCTGCACGCTCCGCATTGCGCAGCCAGCGGATGGGGTTCGTCTTCCAGACGTTCAATCTGATTCCCTACCTGACGGCACTGCAAAATGTGCAGATCCCGCTTTGTTTGCTCAATCAGAATCGAACAGAGCAGGAACGCCGCGCTGCGGACATGCTCAACCGGCTTGGTTTAGGAGAACGGCTGCATCATCGCCCGGCGGAACTCAGTGTGGGGCAACAACAACGTGTCGCACTCGCCCGGACGCTGGTGAATGATCCCCAAATCATTCTCGCGGATGAACCAACGGGGAATCTCGATCCGGAAAGCCGCGAAACGGTCCTGGGGGCCTTTGACACGGCGCACCGGGAAGGACGCACCGTGATCATGGTGACACACGATCCGGTCGCCGCGAGTCGGGCTTCACGCACGCTCACGTTGCGGCAAGGTGTCCTTCAGAGCTGCGAAACTATCCCGGTTCGTCAGCGCCAGACTGCATAATGAGCGCAGCATGTGCGCGCTCTCCATCAAAATACAGGAACTTCCCTGCTTTCAACCTCAATCAGGAAAATCTGATGTCTGTCCATTTCCGTCTCTTTCAGCGATTCATTGTCGGAACCCTCCCCGCAACCTGTCTCGCAACGCTCCTGTTCTCAGGTTGTGGAACCGCTCCTGATTCTGGCAAGGCTCCCTCGCCGTCCTCCAGTGCCGGATCGCACGATGACCACGAGCATGCCCACCCGGAAGAAGGGCCGCATCACGGCCACCTCGTTGAATTGGGCAACGAGGAGTATCATGCAGAGGTTGTGCATGACAATAGTGCTACAGTCACTGTCTATATTCTGGATGGCAGCGGTCAGAAAGCAGTCCCGATTGAAAGCCCCGACGTTGCCCTCAATCTGACTCACCAAGGCAAGGCAGAGCAATTCAAGCTCGCCGCATTCCCTGATAAGGAAGATCCGGCAGGCACATCGTCGCGATTCATATCCCGTGAGTTACATCTTGCTAATGATATGGATGCCGAGGGGAGCGCCGCCAAACTGGTCGTCACGATCAACGGGAAGCAATACACCGGCAAGATCGAACATGACCATGACCACGCCGACCACAAGCACTAAGTACCATTCCCATCTTCTCACAAGTGATCGAGAGTGTTCTTTAACGATGTGCCTTCATGCCAGCTCCTCTGCTGACATGAAGGGCACATGAGGAGTCGATTCGAAGTCCGAGCTTACAAAGATACGGTCAATGTTCAGGTCGCATGCCTTTCCTATAAGAACTGCTCATTTCTGAGGTGCAACAATTTCACCTTAAACAACAGGATCTCCACGTGGTCAATGACTTTTCAATACCTATTTGGCAAAGGTGTGTTGCAGCTCCAGGTAACGACGGTCCATTTCCGACGGCTTTTCCCTTGGGACAAGCGAGCATGGAACGCCGACGACGGCCACTGACTTTCAGTTTTGGTTTTTTCATTGCCCTCCTCTTGTTGGGCATCGAAAGCCGGTGGCCGCGAGACGGCGTCATCCGCGAGCTGATGTTTCTCGTAGGAATCTGCCTGGCCGCGACTGGAGCACTCGGCCGGACATGGTGCCACTTGTTCATTTCCGGCTACAAGACCAAAGTTCTGGTTCAGACCGGTCCCTATTCGATGTGTCGGAACCCGCTGTATTTCTTCAGTGCGATCGGCATGATCGGTATCGGGCTCTGCTCAGGAACCTTTGCGGTTCCGGCGATCATGGCTGTGTTCTTTTCCGTCTATTACCCGTGGATCATCCATTGTGAAGAGGAGCGTCTCTTCTCAACTCACCCGCTGGACTATGAAGAATTCTGGCGAACGACGCCAGCATTCTGGCCACGAGTTTTCCATTTCTGTGAACCGGAGACATACACGATATTCCCCAGCATCTTGCGTAGAAACATCGTCGATTCTTTCTGGTTCGTTGCCCTCGCCGCCGCAGCTCATGTCGTTTCACAACTGCAAGAGACTGACGTTCTGCCCACATTATTAGAAGTCTGGTAGCGAAGCTGGACCGGTGAGATGTTTCGGCACATTCCACTCTCATTCGACGACAGCTCATCTTGGATTGGGACGCCCTTCGCGTACGTCTCCGCACAACTCGACCGCGTCCACATCGCATCAGAGGTATGAAAGGGGACGTTGCCAATACACGCGGCATTAACCACGAACATCGACGGGCGGCGTAAAAATGCTTGCAGTTTTCCACAAACCGTGAGCGTATTCGATATCGAGGCTGACATGTGGAGTGACCGTCCAGCGACTCCGTCCATGTGCCCAAATTGATAAGATTGGTGGGGAGATCAAATGAGCAAAAAAACACGGATCGAAATCAAATTGCTCCTCTCCACCGTGCCAGACAGGCGCGATGCCTGTGTCCAGCGCTTGGCCGACTTGCTGAAAGCGAAGGCAGGAATTGAGGCCGCGCATCTCGTGGACAACGGCGAGAACGGATCTGGCCAATTCTGCATCCATTTTGATCCAGAAAGGATCTCGATGGGGGAGGTGCGCGAATTAGCCATCCGTGCAGGGGCGGAACTGGAACAACGGTTCGGGCACTTGTTGCTCAAGACAGAACCCATGCCCGCCCGCCAAGCCCGCACGGTGGAGCTGCGAGCACGGGGAATCGTTGGAGTCCTTGAAGCGGCGGTTTCACCCGCCGGTATCGTGCGTATTGAGTTTGATCGGCAGGTTGTCACAGAAGAAGCCCTCCAGACAGAGCTGCAAAAAGAGGGTGTGCGAATTCGACATGAGTCGAAACAGGCTGCATCTGTCGAATCCGGCGAGGTGGAGAGCAAATCAGCGAAGGAAGCCAATGACCACGAACATGGGGGTTGGTTTGGCGAACAGACAGAACTCATCTTTGCAGCGATCTGCGGCGGATTGCTGCTCGTTGGATGGCTTCTGCCCGTGTTCGTCAACGTGTCGCCGTGGCTTCCCTGGAGCCTCTATGTGGCGGCCTATTTCTTCGGCGGCTTTTTCACCTTCCGGGAGGCCTTCGAGAATCTCCGGGCCTACCGTCTCGAAATCGATCTGCTGATGCTTGTTGCGGCCATCGGTGCGGCCACGCTTGGAGAATGGGCGGAAGGCGCTTTGCTCCTGTTCCTCTTCAGCCTGGGGCACGCGCTGGAACACTATGCGATGGGGCGAGCCAAGCGGGCGATAGAAGCACTCGCCGAACTGGCTCCTCAAACCGCGTTGGTCCGCCGCGATGGCACGACCTCAGAACTGCCGGTGGAACAGCTTCGGTTAGGCGACGTGGTGATCGTCAAACCGAACGAGCGGATTCCCGCCGACGGGTTCGTGCTCAAGGGGGAAAGCAGCGTCAACCAGGCCCCCATTACCGGCGAAAGTGTACCGGTGGACAAGCGGGTCGTTGATGATCCCGGCCAAGCCGCCGCGAACCCGGATCGGCTCGGAGCGGAGTATCGGACCTTTGCAGGCACAATCAATGGCGGCGGTGCTTTGGAGATTCAGGTCACAAAACTTTCCGGCGAGTCCACATTGGCTCGCGTCGTGCAAATGGTCAATGAAGCCGAGACGCAGAAATCTCCGACGCAACGATTCACCGACAAGTTTGAGCGAATCTTTGTCCCGACCGTCATCGCGTTCGCTGTCCTGCTGCTGTTTGCCTGGGCCGTGATCGACGAGCCGTTCCGGGATTCGTTCTATCGTGCCATGGCAGTGCTGGTTGCGGCCAGCCCTTGTGCCCTGGCGATCTCCACTCCCAATGCGGTGTTAAGTGGCGTGGCACGGGCTGCCAGAGGCGGCGTGCTCGTCAAGGGTGGCGGACCGCTGGAAAATCTCGGACGACTCGGTGCCATCGCCTTTGATAAGACCGGCACATTGACAGAGGGAAAGCCGCGCCTCACAGACGTCGTGACGGCGAATGGCCGCTCGGAGGAAGAGTTATTGCGCGTGGCGATTGCCGTGGAGAAACTCAGTGACCATCCGCTGGCCGCAGCCGTGGTCGAGGGAGGCCAGGAACGTCTCAAGAGCGATTCGGACTTACAGGCCCACGACGTGCAAAGTATCACTGGCCGGGGCGTCAAAGCGACCATTGATAGTCAGCCGGTTTACATTGGCAAAGACCGCCTCTTTAACGAAGTCGAAGGCCCTTCGCTCCCAGACGCGCTTCGACAGTCCACCGAGGATCTCAAAGCCGGGGGGCGGACGACGATGGTCGTCCGATATGGCGATACCTACCTGGGCGTGTTGGGGCTTATGGACACTCCCCGCGACGCCGCTAAGGATGTGATCAAACGGCTCAAGGAACTTGGCGTTGAGCGAATGATCATGCTTTCAGGCGACAACCAGCAAGTCGCCGATGCTGTTGCCAAAGAAGTCGGCATCGACGAAGCCATTGGTGACTTGATGCCTGACGATAAAGTTGAAGCGATCAAGAAACTCAGCCGGCAAGGTGGTGTGGCGATGGTCGGCGACGGCGTCAACGATGCCCCCGCAATGGCCAGCGCCACTGTTGGAATCGCGATGGGCGCGGCCGGCTCAGGCGTGGCACTCGAAACCGCCGACGTGGCGCTAATGGCCGATGATTTGAACCACCTCCCCTTCGCTGTCGGACTCAGCCGGAAAACGAGCCGGATCATTCGGCAGAACCTTTGGTTCAGCTTGGGGATGGTTGCGTTTCTGATTCCCGCGACGGTGCTGGGGCTGCAAATGGGGGCCGCCGTGTCGTTCCACGAAGGTTCGACAATCCTTATCATCTTCAACGCCCTGCGTCTGTTGCGGTATCGCGACGTGGGGCATAGCTGAGCAGGTCAACAGAAACAATGTTGTTGCTGATTTACGGAATGTCGAGAAAGGAAACATCAATAGTAGAATGAAATTAGGAGGCGCTCATACCAGATTGCGGTCCATATGGTGATAAGCCCTGACTCTGATAAAACCTCAAAGAAATCGGGCATCATCGTGAAAATGGGTGTATACACATTATCAATGAAATCCCCATTTCGGCTGAAGATCGAGAACCAACGTGAGTAAGAAAAGTCAATTATCGAAACTATGGGAGTCGGGCATAAACATCGTTCCCCAATCGGTCGGAGTCCGCGTTGCTTTGGCGGTGAACCTATTGGTGCTTGTCTTAGGAATGAGCTTGCTTGCGGTGGAATACCAGTGGGAATCGCAGCATCGCTTGGTGGACAAAATTTTCTCCCTGCGAAGGCAAGCCATGACACTTCAGTTGGCCATTGCTGGGCTTCATGAGCAGCCACAGGAAGCTCTGCAAGGGTTTATTGATGCTGTCTGCGAACATATGAGTGAGGGTGACTCGCCCGGCCATTACATTGTCGTTGAGGTCGATGGCAAAGCGATTCGATCTAAACTCCAGCAGCAGGACTCAGGACAATCCCTGGATAGCATACAGGCAGCATGCAAACATTCTCTTGTCGGAAAGGAGACTGCGGATCTTTTAATTGGTCAGGATCATGAAGCCGGAATCTCGGTCTACGTTGCCGAGAAGATGACAAACATTCGAGCGGACATCCGTCGGCAGGCAACGGTTCGTTCACTCGGCTTGGTCCTGTTTGGCTTGATACTTGCGATCACAGTCAACCTGGTCATCCATAAACTGGTACATAAGCCGCTCCGGCGCCTGGTCAAGACGATCGACAACATCGCAACGGGCGACTACCGCAAAACGAGTGGACATTTTGATGGTGCCGAACTGGCACAAGTGGCAGCAGCCGTTGATTCCATGAGTCACTCTTTATTGCGGGCTGAAGAAAGCCGGAAGGTTGCGCTGGATCGAGCACGCCGGGTGCAAGAACATTTATTACCACAAAACGACGGAGAGAATGGACTGGATGTCGCCTTCTTCCACATCGCAGCGGAAGATGTGGCTGGTGACTATGTTGATGTATTCCAAACACAGCGCGGTACGTCCATCATTTGCGTGGCTGATGTCGTTGGTCACGGTGTTGCACCTGCGATGATTGCATCGATGCTCAAAGTTCTGTTACTTGACGCCGCCGAAACTTACGACGACCCTGGTGATATTATCAAATTGCTCAACCACCGATTTTCCATCGTCAGTCTGCCCGAAGACTTCGCGACTGCTTTCCTTGGGGTCTGGACGCCCGCAAACCGCACGCTACGTTACGTAAATGCCGGGCACGAGCCAGCCCTCGTCCTGAATGGTGACTCAGAGGTCTTACTGCTGAATTCTACAGGGACGATCGTGGGCCTTGAGGCGGCGACGCTGTGGGAAACACAATCGATCCAGATTGCCCCAGGAGGAATCTTAGCAAGCTGGACGGACGGCATCACCGAGGCATGGCAGGCAGCAACCGAGGAACAATTCGGCAGAGATCGGCTGATCGCGATAATCAAGCAACACGCGGGGACGGGACCAAGGGTTGTGTCTGAAAAAATCCGATATGCGTTGCAGGAGTACGGGAGAAACGGTTCACCAGACGATGACTGCACATTTGTCGCTATCCGTTTTGTATGAACGATCGATTAAGTTATCGCCGTTTTTCATGCGAGAGCAATTTCAGATTTCCTTTGCCGCACGTCGTGGAGTTCGCAAGCGACCTGGGAGTCGCGATATCTCCTTTATAGTGCGAGCTGCCTCTGTTAGTCGAGGAATTGCACAATAGCCGCTGATGCAAAGCCCATCACTCTTCGTGGAGATGCTTCCGGTGGATCGACCTTTCGTCCTTCAATTTCGTATTGCAGGCATGGACTGCATGGAAGAGGTTGCCGTGTTACGGCAGGCCGTGGGGCCAGTCGTGGGCGGTGACGATCGCTTATCCTTCGACATTCTTAACAGCCGCCTGACGGTTCACTCCAAAGATGAGACCGTCACTCCCTTCGCCATCATGGAGGCGGTTGCCAAGACCGGAATGCGGGCTGAACCGTGGACGGAGGACAAGGATCATGCGAATGCAACAGGCCCATCCGCCTGGAGCCGGAGTCTCGTGTGGACGAGTCTGAGCGGAAGCTGTCTCGCAATTGCCTTGCTGCTGCGGGCCGCAGTCGCCTGGCAGTTGCTGTCAAGTTTCACGATTGAAGCTGTGGAACAATTCTGTGTTGCAGCAGCCATTTTTTGCGGCTTACGACTTGTCGGTCCCAAAGCGATCCAAGCGGCAAGACGCTTGCGGCCCGACATGAACCTGCTCATGTCCATCGCTGTCATGGGGGCGATTCTGATCGGCGAGTATCTGGAAGCCGCCTCGGTGGCCTTCCTCTTCGCCCTGGCCGAAGCTCTGGAAGCCTGGAGCATCCGCCGTGCCCACAAGGCAATTTCAGCATTGATGGATCTTTCCCCTCCGACGGCCCGGCTCATCAAGCCGGATGGCACTGAGGAAATCCGCCCCATTGAGGAAGTTCCGATTCAATCCCGGATCATCGTAAAGCCCGCGGAGCGAATACCTCTCGATGGAATGGTGGTTGCTGGAACCAGTCATGTCAATCAAGCCCCCATCACCGGAGAAAGCATTCCTGTGGAGAAGCAGGCCGGTGATGCGGTCTTCGCTGGTACAGTGAACGGGAACGGGGCGCTGGAATTCAAGACGACCAAGGCAGCGGATGACACGACCGTGGCCCATATCGTCCGTATGGTCGAAGAAGCCCAGACGCGGCGGTCGCCAAGCGAACAATGGGTCGAGAAATTCGCTCGCTACTACACCCCAACCGTGATGGTGATCGCTCTGCTGATCTTCCTCGTGCCGCCTCTCGTTTTAGGACAGGCATGGGGGGACTGGTTTTATCGCAGTCTCGTGCTGCTGGTCATCGCCTGTCCCTGTGCGTTGGTGATTTCAACACCGGTGAGCGTTGTTGCTGCTTTGGCTGCCGCAGCCAGACATGGCGTCCTCATCAAAGGTGGGGTCTTCATCGAAGCTCCCGCCAGACTCAGCGCCGTTGCTTTCGACAAGACGGGAACATTGACGGAAGGACGCCCCAGTGTTCGAGCCGTGATTCCCCTGAACGGACACTCGGAATCTGAACTTCTGGAACGGGTCGCTGCACTGGAAGCTCGGAGCGAACACCCCTTGGCTGTGGCGATTATTGAATACGTCCGCTCGGCGGGTGTCAAATTTCGACCTGCCGAGGATTATCAGGAAATCCCCGGCAAGGGTGCATCAGGCCGCTGGAATAGCGAGACATATTGGCTTGGCTCCGTCCGACTTTTGCAGGAACGAGGACAGCAGACGCCTGAAATTCAACACCGCATTACCAGTCTCGCTGACCAGGGGCAGACAGTCGTTGTGGTCGGAAATGAACGGCATGTCTGCGGCTTGCTCGCACTCTTCGATCGGGTGCGGCCGACCGCCAAGTCCGCTCTGGACGGACTGAGAGCCGCAGGCATTCAGCATCTCGTCATGTTGACCGGTGACACTGCGTCGACAGCTGAAGCGATTGGCCGCGAGGTAGAAGTTGATGAAATTCAGGCCGAGCTTCTCCCTGCAGAAAAGGTTCAGGCCATTGAAAGGCTCATTCAAGAGTACAAGAACGTGGCGATGGTGGGTGACGGAGTCAATGATGCTCCGGCCCTGGCAACCGCCAGCCTGGGAGTGGCCATGGGGGATGCTGGAAGCGATGCAGCCATTGAGACGGCGGACATCGCACTCATGTCAAATGATCTCACCAAGCTCCCTTGGACTGTGGGACTGTCCCGACGAACCTTACGTGTCATTCAACAAAACATCTGGGTTTCCCTCCTCATCAAAGGGGCGTTCGTCGTCCTGACGTTTGCTGGGTACTCGACGCTATGGGGAGCCATCGCCGCGGATACGGGGGCCTCGTTACTCGTGATTTTCAACGGGTTGCGGGTGCTCAAGACATGACAAAGCGAATGACATTTTTCGTAGGATACGAACGGAAACCACCGTTTGGGAACGATAGCCACGCTTCCCTGATTCTGAATCTTCGCACAGTCGTCGGTCAGCCCGTTGGAGAGTAATGCGGACAGTTCTTTGTGGTGGGCACGATGAATCTCTGAACCTTGGCAGTCTTGCGGCACTTGACGAACAATACTACACGAACTAGTGTACTCGTGTTATTCAGGAGCTGGTGTGAAAAAGAGACGTCTCGAGAATGTTGCGGGTTGTTGCGGCAAACCCGATTTGAAAGACCGTCCCCTCCTGTCTCCGATCGAAGCGGGTGGTCTGGCGGCGGTCTTCCAGGTCCTGGCAAACGATACCCGCTTGCGGCTCCTGCATGCCCTGGTGCGGGCGGATGAACTCTGCGTCACGGACTTGGCCGCCTCAATCGGGATGAAGCCCCAGGGAGTGTCGAATCAGCTTCAGCGACTTTCGGACCTGGGGATTCTGGCCTCACGGAGAGAAGGCAACAACATCCTCTATCGGGTGGTGGACCTGTGTGTCCGTTCCCTGCTTGATCAGGCACTGTGCCTCATGGAAGAGGTTTCTGATCGGAAGCAAGGATCAATCTGATGATTCATGAAGTGCAGAATTGTGGAGAAAGAAAACCTATGACCCTCGGAGAATTCCTTTCCATCTTGTCGGCGAATCCAGGTGCGACACTCCAGATTGAGTTGGCAGATCGGACCTTTGTTCCCGCCCAATTCCATGTCACCGAAGTGGGACGGGTGCAAAAAGACTTCATGGACTGCGGCGGAACGACTCGCAGGTCCGAAAGCTGTGTCCTGCAAGTCTGGGTGGCCGACGACATCGAACACCGCCTGGAGACCACCAAGCTGGGCAGAATCATTCGCAAGGGATTGGATTTGTTTGAGACAACGGCCATTCCTCTGGAAGTAGAATATGACAACGGTGTGATCTCGCAATATCCATTGCAGAATGTCGAGGTGCAGCCATCTGGCATCGTTTTACAACTCGGGACAAAGCATACCGAGTGCCTTGCCCCAGACCGATGCGGCATCGATCTGACGTCCATGGAACAGAATCCCTCCTCGTCCTGCTGTGCTCCCGGTTGCTGTTAACACTTGGTTCGCTTCGTACAAATCAGGAAGCTACAACGATGAAACGAATTCTGTTTGTCTGCGTCGAAAACTCGAATCGCAGTCAGATGGCCGAGGCCTTCGCCCGCATCCACGGAGCCGGTAATGTTGAAGCCCACAGTTCCGGTTCTCGACCATCAGGACGGGTGAACCCCAAGGCCATCACAGCCATGCAGGAGATCGGATACGACCTGACCACCCATATGTCGAAAGGCCTGCACGAGTTCAACGGCACCGAAGTGGATGTTGCCGTCACCATGGGCTGCGGCGATGAATGCCCGCTGGTTCATGCCAAAAGCCGAGTGGACTGGCAGATTCCAGACCCCCGGGACATGACACCGGAAGAATTTCGGGGTGTTCGCAACCTGATCGAAGAGAAGGTCAAAAACTTGATCGCCGATCTTGAATAGAAAGAGTTCAGTTCTCCTGTCGCTGAAAGATCAAATCTTGCAGCGGAAGTCGATATGCTGGTCATGTTCCAAACACTGTGACAGGGCTATCCAGTCCGTCAGCCCTCATCCGGAGTGTCCGGTTTGGCAAGGTCCACCAGAGCAAGCAGCGACTCTTGCCAGCCCAGGTAATACATCTCGAACGGAATAACGGCGGGAATGCCTTCCTGCACAAGGTCCAGGTCTGTGCCGAAGAGCTGGCGGCGCTCCCGGCTGAACTGGATGATCCGCGGCCAGCGCTTCGATGACGAATGAAACGGCCTCATCAAGCATTCCCTCTTCTTAAAAAGGGGCGGAACGCGATCGTCGGCCCTTGAGCTCGGCGCTTACGCTTCCCGCAAGGCATTCACAATCTGAATTCTCGCCGCTTGAAATGCCGGGGGAATTCCAGCCAGGAGTCCGACAACGACGGAAATGATCAGTGCGGTTTGCGCCAGTAGCCAGGAAGGACGGAATGCGATCGTGACCCCTTCAGCACCGACCATAAATCCGCTCCAGGCGAGAATAGCTATAGCAATTGCGGTTCCGACCAGTCCTCCGAGCAGGCACTGAATCAGGCTTTCCGCCATAACGATCCGGAACACGCGTCCCGGTCTGAGGCCGAGTGTCTGTAAGACAGCATGTTCCTTCACACGGTCCTGAACCGACATCACGGTCGTCGTTCCTACCAGTGCCAGCACCAGACCGACGCTGGCATAACCAAGCCAGTGCGCAAAGGAAATCAGATCCACCAGATCGGACAGCGTGCTAGTCTGAAAGGCCCCTTTGCGGCGGGTCGTCGTCGCGACGGGGCCCGCTTTCAACACCTGATCGATGGTGGAAGCGACTTCGTCCGGATCGGCGTTTTCCTGCAGTCGCACTTCATGCTGCGTGACGAGGCCGACCGCATCCAGACCACGGGTGTATTGCAGGAATCTCAAGCTGGTGTAAATCAGGTTCTCTTCCGCCGGGACCGGGGAACTGAAAATCCCGGCCACCTTCACATTGAGATCCCCGATCGAAAACTGGTCCCCGACTTTCAGTCCACGCCGCTGGGCGATATTTCTGCCGAGAATGGCGGCATCGCTTTGCGATTGGAACTCGGACCAGTTCCCCGAAACTAATTTCAGATCACGAGACACCTGTAACTGTTTGGGTGGAGCCCCATTAAAAACGACGACATCCAGGCTGGCGCGGCAGTTGTTCGTCCAGACTTGCACCGGCATGACATCTTTCACGCCGGGAACCTGGGCAATACGCTGCGCATAATCTTCCGGCAACCGGCTGCTGGTGGGACAGAACCGGTTCTCCTGAAAGACGATCAATGTCCGGTTGGCATCTTCATCCGACGTCAGCCGGTCCAGCCCTTCCTGCACCGAACCCACGAAACAGAACACCAGCATGGCCACGGCGGCTCCGCTGATGGTCAGCAGGGTACGAGCCCGATGACCCCACAAGGTTTTGAGAACATAAGGAGCAAAACGAAACATACAAACCATCTCCGTTCTTAATGGACCGTGGCAACGGCCTGCGGCTTGTAGCCGTTGGTCGGTTGTATTTCGATGATGCGGCCTCGATCGAGATGCAACTGGCGCGAGGCAATGCCGGCCACGTTGTCGTCATGGGTGACCATCAACAGCGTGATCTCCAGTTCCTGATTCAGTCGTTTTAAGAGCACCTGAATCTGCTGGCTGGTTTCGGCATCGAGACTCCCGGTCGGTTCGTCGGCCACGACCACTTTAGGATGGGCAACGATCGCCCGGGCGATGCCGACCCGTTGTTCCTGCCCGCCGGACAACTGACGAGGGTAATGATCTGCCCGATCACTCAAGCCGACCGCTTCCAGCGCCAGTTCCACCCGCTTGCGACGATCGGACGACGACATCGGAAGTAACAACAATGGTAATTCGATGTTCTCATAAGCGGTCAAGACGGGAACGAGATTATGGGTTTGAAAGATATATCCCAGGTTCGCCGCCCGCCAGTCGGCGAGTTTTCCACGCGAGAGTCTGGTGATTTCGATTCCGTCCACGATCACGGTACCGGACTCTGGACGGTCAATTCCGCTGACCATGTTGAGGAGCGTACTCTTCCCGGTCCCGCTCGGTCCCATCATCGAGATGAAATCCCCGGCTTGGATGTCGAGATCGACATTCTCCAGCGGGGTGATGACTTCATCTCCCTTTTTGAACCGCTTAGTTAGGTTGCGGATTTCCACGAGTGCCATGTTGTTATTCCTCTACTTTGCATTGATTCGGGGGATCACATTCCGATTCGTTCATCTTCTCGGGAAATTTCGACCAATTCTCCGTCCTGCAGCCCATCGACTCCGCTGGCGATCAGTTTGTCGGTGGGGGTCAGTCCGCTAGTGACTTCGACCAGCTTGTCCGATCCTGCTTTGCCCATTTGAATGGAGCGCCGTCTCGCCTGACCGCTGGCATCCACGATCCAAACGGTTGCGGCACCAGCGGACAAATCGACCAGTTCGCGGGGAACAAGCAGACGTTCCTGTTCTTTGGAAGTCTCTGCGGCTTCCGGTTTTGGTGGAGCCAGAAACGTAGCTGTCACCAGCATCTCAGGGCGGATGGTTTCCGGCGGATCAGTCAGCGAAACCTTTACTTCCAGCGTGTTCTTCTGAATGTTCGCAGACGAGGTCGGACGGAGGACGACTCCATGCAACGTCTCCTTGGAAGAGGCCGTTTGCACTTCGACAGGCTGTCCGGGTTCTACAAGGGGCACATCTTCCAGACGCACATCTGCTCTTACTTGCAACATGCGGGGATCGTAGAGCGTGACGACGGTGCTGGAACTGCGTGACGCATTCGATTCCAATCCCATCACCCGAATTCCCGGCTGAGCGACAAGCTGCATTACGCGTCCCGTCATTGGACTGCGCACGATACACCGTTCCAGATTCAAACGGGCTTTCTCGACCATCAATTGCGCGCGATCCCTGTTCGCTTTCGCAGCCTCTTCTTGAGCAATCGCACTTTCCACCTGTCGGGACTCGTCAATCAAGAGTTTCAATTGAGAGGCCAGGGCATCCTGCTTCTTTTGCAATGCCGCTTCCTCGCGCCGCAGGCTGGGTTCCCGTTGTTTTAGTTCATTCAGGTTCGCAGCGGTGGTTCCCAACTCGCTTTCCGCCAGTTGCAAGGATCGTCCTGAAATGCCTGCTCCCGCGGAGCGTTTCCCTTCCAGATTGTTTTGGGCGTATTCCAGTTGTGTTTCCGCAGACTGGATCAGGAACGGCAACTGAGCCAGTTCCGTGCGTGTCTTGGCCAATATCGACTCTGCCTCCGCCAACTGAGCTTCCAGATGCACCGGGAACTCTTTCCGCAGTTTGGCAGCCTTTAACTCCGCGGCCGCACTGCGCAGTTCAGATTCTCGCAATACGAGTTGAATTTCCGCCTCTTGCAGAGCCAAACTGGCATCCACGTCGATTAGCTTGGCGACCGGTTGGCCCACCTCGACCGGCTGCCCTTCCACAACCAGCAGTTCTTCGATCACCCCTTCCGTCAGCGCTGCGACATTTGCCGCGGTTGGTCGAGGTTCGATCCAACCGGCTGCCTGAAAGAGTGGCGTTCCCGCCTGTTGTACTTCCGACCGGGTGAGGACCACCGGAACAACACTCACCTGTCTGCGGGTAATCAGCCGGTCCCACATCGCCCATCCGAGTAGTGCGACGAACCCCAGCAAGACCACTCCGGGAACGATGTATCGAGAGAACCAGGCCCGTCGCCGTTTCCGGGAAGGACGCGGTTGGCGTTCGGTCCGCTCAATGGCCAGTTCACGCAGATTGACGGTGCTCATGGGAAAACTCGGAAGTTCAATCAGTCATTTCACGGAGGGGAGTCTTGAGCTGCGCACATGACGTGCGCAGCCCAATCCTATTTACTGTCACTCTTTCACAAAGACCTGATCCGCCAGAACCGTCAAATTCCCTTCGGCATCCCGTTTCGCTTTGCCGTGAACGACGACCATGTTCAGCTCTTTGACACCCAGCAATTTGCGGGCGTCTTCCGGAACAGTCTTGGTGTCTTCGCTGACGACCTTGACGGTGGCGATGTTGTTCTTGACCTGATTCTGTTCGCAGCAGTAGTCCCAAGGAGTTGGACAACCTTCCTCTTTGGAACAATGGGGTACTTTCGGATCGACAATCGTGAACGCAGCGACGCCATCCACGAACGGCTTTCCAGAACCACCGATCCGGCCAACCAGAACGATGTCGTCATCATCTTTGGCATTGTCCCGGGCGTCACCGACAGGCTGGGCGTTTGCGGGCTCGGCACTCGCGAGGTATTTCGAATTCACAGGAGATTGCGTGGTAGCCGGAGAATCCGGTTCTGATCCGCAGCCCATCAGGGCGGCCGACAGAATGATTCCAGCGAAGGTGAGGCAAGAAATGTTCTTCATGTCAGGTTTCCTTGTTGTGAAAAGTGAGGTTCAAACTTCTGTGATTTCGTTGTGAAAAGTCCTGTTAAATTGCTTTCAGACTCTGAGCGATCGGCAGACGTAGCGTTTTGATCGCCGGAGGAATTGCCCCGACGATACCCAGCGCCAGACCCACGCCGCAGCCGATCAGCAACGCTGTGCCGTCGATTCGCAGTTCGAAGGCCCCCATCGTGAACCGCACGGCAGCACCATTGATGATCAGGAGGGCCAGCAGGCCCGAGATCAACGATCCCGTTGCTGCCAGTAAAGCTCCTTCCTGAATGAGGCTGATGAGAATCGCCCGGCGGCGGTATCCCACGGCCTGCAATGTGGCGATTTCCCGAATCCGGCCTGCCACCGCCCCATACATCATGTTCAGGCCAGCAAAGATGCCTGCCCCAGAGACCAGGAACACGACCATCCAGGCCAGCATCCGCATCGGCTTGTAATGCTTCTGCAGCGAAGCGTAGTAGGCCGTTTCGCGGACCGCCTGCAGTTCCAGATCCGTGCGTTCTTTGCAGAAAATCTCGACATCGGTGGAGTCGGCTCCCGGCTGCATCAGGATGGCTGTCAGGCTCAGGTCCTGCCGTTTCAACGCCTGCTGGAAATCCGGCAGACGGCACCAGATTTCGGATTCGAACGACGAACCACCGGCAGAAAATTTTCCACTGACAATCCAGGTCTGTTTCTCGAAGTTCAATATCTGTCCGATGGCCAAATCTTCCGGAGCACAGCCCAGCTTGGCAGCAACCAATTTGCCGACGAGGATTTCTCCCGGACCGGGCCAGCTCCCCTCGGTGAGTTGTACGCGGCGACGCACCAGGGGGGTGGCCTGTGTCACTCCCCGCACGAGGCCCAGGCCGCTTTGCCCCTCATTCGCGGTCTGGACCCGGGTTCCCAGATACAGCTCCGGAGAGACATGCTGAATCCCGAATCGTTTCTGAATGTCGTCCAAGCTGGCGGCGAGCAGATCCGGTGTGCGTGCGGCAATCGAGGAGTTTTCGATGTTCACTTCCGCGTTGATGGAATAGACCAGCACGACGGACGGATCACCACTGACCGCCAGTGATTTCTCCAGCCCACGAATGAACCCGACCACCACCAGCACCAACAGCACCACAGTGGTGAGTGCTGCCAGTGTCAGCGCGGTCCGCGTCGGACGTCTCATCAGGTTGCGGACTCCATATTCCCAGGGCAGAAAACGTCGGGTGAACATGAGGGAACTCAGACTGTGATCCAGAACGAACAGAAAAGGAATTACGACTTCGGTTTAGACGTGAACGTCCCGCCTGGTCCGGAGAGCTTCACGGGCGTTTTGCCGATTTCGTCAAGGGCCTCCCAGAGCGATTTCGGAGACAAGGAGACATCCGGTTTGGGGGTGATGGTGACGGACTTCGTTTTAATGTTGCATTCCACCTTGGCGATTCCGGGAAAGGTGTTGAGTCTGGCAGTGATCTGTTTCACGCAACCGCCACACATCTCCCTCACCGTGACAACGGTTTGCGTCGAAGCAGAAGGAGGACCTGCCATCGACTCCCGTTCGGTGGCAATCAACAGCATCGCCGCAGCCAGGGGCAGGAAGATGGAAAATCTCTGGAACATGATGAGGAATCCTTTCGGCAGGAAAATACCAGACGTTTCGCCCGGAGGTGACTGCGCACCACGATCTTAGGCAGTCTGGAACTGACCAATGCAACGGTGAGGACACTGAGGTGAACCTTCACCTCAATTTGGAGATACCATCAGGAGCAATGGTTTCTAACTGCGCCCAGCCAAACGAGGCGTGAGAGAAAAGCAGGAAGCCAGACATTAAAATGAGGTGTCTGGAAGCGGTCTCAACAGAGGAAGGATTGCTGCACAATGCGCAGCAGCATCCCTCCAAGACACGGAGGGGAGTTCTCAACCGATATTGGGAGAATAGACAGAGTAGACTGCGGAGCGAAAGATTCTGTCGCAATGACCAGAAAGCTGGTCAGCAGAACCTCCGGTGCTTGAGAATTCCCATCATCACCCCGAAGCGCACCATGACACAGGCAACTGGCACACCCACAATCATCCGATCCCTCAGTGGGCTGTTCCGGAGAAGAATCACTGTCTCCGGCATGATGGCAGCAACCACACTTAAATGCTGAAGCAGTCGTTACTGCCGTCGCATCATCCACAGACGTCCCCATGCACCTGATCGGACAGATCAGGATGGCGAGCATGACAGTGATGGCGTGGAGAGAACGGAACATATTCGTCTTTTGAGGATAGGCCCTTCTTCCATCAAGGTCAAGACGGCCTCGTGCCCAGCATCCCCAGCATCGGGCTTTTGCCATTTGGCACTTGCTGTCGGGGTGTCGAAGAATAGGGCACTTTACGGAGATTCAGTTTTTATCCTCGTCACCAGGGGCGGCGATCTGGCACAGCAACTGGCCCATCCCCGCTACCGTACCTTTCGGCAGTAACACGCCCTGATTGCCGGGCAGCCGAAACGCGAAATCTTCGGCCAGCTCCCGCGAGACTGACTATGGGTGCCACATCAAATGGACAGCGAGTCCGGAGACCCAGCCGGATTGACCTCCTCATCGTTTCACCCAACCGTACTACTACTCACTCAAACGAGCCCCCTTCAAAGAGACTGGCCCTGATCACTTTGGCCAAGGCCAGCTTCTTCCTGCTTCTTCAGAAAGCGATTTCTCCGATTTTACTTCGCATGCCCGAGATGCTTGACCATCTCACGACATGCCTTCTCGCACTTGCGGCATTCTTCGGCACACATCTTCATGTGTTTGTCGTCCGGGAACTTCTCGCATTCCTTCGCACATTGGGCGCATGCTTCTGCGCAAGATGCGCAGATCAATGCTGCGAATGGGCCGCCACGAGCGGCGATCTGAGAAGCTGCCACGCAGAAGTCCGCACAATCCTGACACATTGCTAGCGTCGTGGCGTGCTCCTTCTTTCCTTTAGCGAGCAGATGAGCACAGTGAGTCGTACACATGTCGCACGCACGCTGACAGTCTGAGCATGCCTTGGCACAGGCTTGCAGCACATCGTCATGCTCCGCATGTTCGCCACTCGCATTCGTTTTTCCCTGGGCGAACACGGAACCTTCAAGAGCTGCCAGAGCGACCACCGACAGGCCAGCGACGCCAAACTCTCTTCGATTAACCATTGTCATACTCCTGACGATTGGTGACTTGGAGAAAGAGAGGGAGCGTCACGAAGGACGCTCCCTCCATCCGAACAAGACTATTCAGCACAGGCACGGTCGACGCATTCGCATACGTCGCAAGTGCAGACCTCACCATTACAGTCAGGGCACTTGCAGGCCTCGCAGCCACAACCGGCGGCGTTGGTCTTCACCTTGGCGATGGCGGGAATGGCAATGCATACTTTTGCAGACGAGGCCGGAGCCTTTGCCGCTGCCGACTGCTGGCAGCCACAGTTCCCACACTCGCAAACATCGCAGGTGCAGAATTCCCCGTTGCAATCGGGACACTTGCAATCGGCACAGCCGCAGGCCGAATTTGCCTGTCTGGCCGAAGCGGCTTGTCCAGCGAATGCCAAGCCATAAGTAAACACCACCGCCACTGCCATGAGCAGGGCGAACACAGAAATACGCTTCATGGTAAAAAACTCCTACGTGAATTGATTGAGAATCAGAAACGAACTGGCATCAGCCCAGTTGTCGATTCATTCCAACCAAATGCAGTAGAGAGCCTGAAGCGAAGGGCCGGAGGGCGAAAAGCGGCTTGGAGAATTTTCGAGGTAGTGGGAAGTCGGAAGAGGAACAGGATCGTCCGCCACCAAGAACATCACGTCGAATGAATGTTTTTCGACGCTTGGCTTGACAGCATTCTCCTGTGCGGAAGTCGACGTCAGAGGCGCTCTGACACAGCAGCAATCCGCACGATACTGCGCGAGACTGTTCGAATCGGGTTTCTCGGCACAACAGTCAGAATGATTGTCAGATGAAGTGGTTTGTGCCGTTTGACAACAACTTCGTCTCTGTTCGATTGGCTTCGTGCAACAGCAGGGCATTGCCATCGCCACGACCGGGTTGACCGCAACAGCGAGCAATGTAATAGCAGCAACGATCGACTGAAATGTTTTCATCGCACTTCGCACATTACTCGACGATTCTTGGCTCGTCTAGATGAGTTCTTCATAGAATTTTTTTCCGTCTCATCGTTTCTGAAGCCCTTACTGTCGATCACCGCTCCGCTCAAATAGGCCGATGCTTCGAGTGAAGAGCTGCTATTCTTGGCACAGAGCACCGAATGCGGCGAGACGAAAGTGAAATCACGGTGTGATCTGCCAATTTTGACTTGTTGACCTGGTCTTTTGGGCTCCACACGCGTGCCACTCGCGCTATCCAACAAGGGACGGATTTCAGGGAGGGATGGAAGATCGAATCCCTCGAACCGATCCGTTCGAAATTCGCCCCAAACTGCCCGACATCACCCTCTGTGAGGGAAGGCCGAAGGCCTGGTTCGCGACAGTTCAGAAATTGTAGACTTATCTCTATGATCTCGCTTGGATCATTCGGAGCATCTGAGGAGTCGCTCGGTCAATGTCGCCTATCTTCGTCACTCATCTCTTCCCGGAGATCGGCCGCGGCCATCAGAGCGGCTTCGATGGCAAGTTCCACTCGCAGTTGCTCGTGGAAACATTGAACGAGAAGAATCACAGAAGACTATTGCAATTTGCGGAAGGTGTGTGCTCACTGAGAACTAACCGCACACCTTCATGGAATCTGAGCACTTGCTGCCGTTTTCTTGCAACTTCATGTTCTGTTTCTATTTCCGGTTGAAACTGCCACAATTCAGCAACAATGGAAAAAGGAACGAGGTATTTCAGAAGTGGGTCAGAATTTCGATACTAGACGGCTCGGATGGCCTGACCGGCGTGAGATTTTCACGCCGAAGAATGCCGCGCGTCGAAAACTCGTCGAACTCGTCGATTCACGAATTGGTGTTCCGTTAAGACGCGAGGATGCAAAAATTCAGGTCGGGATTCTTCCATCATCGCTAACTTCCGATACGACGGAAGCCCCTTTGGCGTTTGTATGCGAATTCCAAGAAACACCAACCGACAGTCAAATCAATGAAGCACATCGGCTTGCATGGAATCTCTGTCGCTCGCGGCTTCTCGTCACAATTGAGCGCCATCGGTTGCGTGCATGGACTTGCTGTCTGCCCCCCGATGATCCAAATCGGCAGGTTTTTGACGAGACGCATCCTTCTGTTTCTGACACTGCGCTCCATGCCCTTCACTGGCTTTCGTTGTCAACGGGTGAATTTTTTCGCCAACGTGAAGGGGCCTTTGACTCCAAAGGTCGAGCGGATGCTTGGCTTCTTCGCAATCTTAGCGATATGCGGGGCGAACTCTTAAAGACTGGACTGGCAAAGGAAGTCTGCCACGACCTGATCGCCCGTCTGATTTTCGTTCAGTTTCTGTTTCAGCGAACAGACAACACCGGGAAACCATTCATTGACGAAAATCTACTCGCTCAACGATTCGGTGGATCACTCAATTTCGTACATCATTCTCTCGCCGACATTCTACAGAATCGGGACGAAACTTATCGACTTTTCCGATGGCTGAACACAAAATTTAACGGTGACCTTTTTCCTGGCAAAGGGGAGACAGAAACAGACCGAGAAAGCGAGTGGAGTAATGAGCAAGAACAAATCGAAGATCGACATCTGCAACTTCTTGCAGGATTTGTTTCCGGGGATCTCCAAATCAAACGAAAGCAGCGAACATTATGGCCGCTCTATTCTTTCGACACAATTCCAATCGAATTCATTAGTAGTGTTTACGAACAGTTTGTTAGCGAGGACGCTCACAAGAACAAGGCATACTATACTCGTCCACACTTGGTGGACTATATGCTTGACAACGTGCTGCCCTGGGAAGGGGATGATTGGAATCTGAGAATTCTTGATCCATGTTGCGGCTCAGGGATTTTCCTTGTCAAGAGTTTTCAACGACTGATCCACCGTTGGAAGAATTGCCACAATGGAGCGGCGCCAAAAGTAGGCGATTTAAAACCAATCCTCGAAAAAAATCTTTTTGGAGTTGATGTCGATCCCGAAGCTGTCCGTGTAGCGTCGTTCAGCTTATATCTCGCCATGTGCGATGCGATTGATCCTCGTCACTACTGGAAACAGACAGTTCTTCCGCGACTTCGTGGGCGTACATTAGTCCACACAGATTTCTTTCGGGAAGATATCCCTGGAATTCGGACAACGGAAGACAAGGCATCGTACCACTTGGTTGTGGGAAATGCGCCGTGGGGGAAAAACACCGTCAAGGAAGATTCGGCCGCAAAAAAATGGTCGAAGCAATATGCTTGGCCAGTCACCTATAAGGACATTGGTCCGCTTTTTCTTGCGAAAGCCGGACGGCTCGTGAAAGACGATGGTTACGTCTCGATGATCCAGCCTTTGGATTCGCTGTTGTTGAATCGTAGCGGTCCAGCGGAGCAGCAACGTAAGAAGCTCTTCACGACATATAAGGTGGCCGAAGTTACGAATCTCGCAGCACTGCGATTTGTACTGTTTGACAATGCAGTCAAAGGTCCATGCGTATTCACATTTCAAAAATGCCTTCCTAAAGATGACGATGTTGTCGTATATATTGCACCGAAGGAATCGAAATCGGCAGAAGATTCGTTTCGAGTTGTCATTGAACCTAATGACATTCACGAGTTTCGACACTCCGAAACCTTTACGTTTCCACATTTGTGGACGGCACTCGCATGGGGCACTTGGCGGGATGTCGAATTTATAGCAGCACTAGATGGATTCAAAAATTTAGCTACTCTGAAAGTTGATGGGGAGATTGCAACTCGAGAAGGTGTTATTCGTGGTAACCGAAAGAAGCAATTGCCGAAGCTCATCGGCCGAAGAATCATGTCTGTTGCGACATTTTCTGATGACGCCTTGATGTCGCTTAATTCAAGTGATCTTCCAATTAACGAAGACGATCGGCTGGACGGTGCCGCTTCAACCGACTTTTCAGCCTTTGATTTGCCACAACTGATCGTGAAGCAGAGTTGGCTAGCCGGTCCCGGTCGATTTAGGGCAGCGATGGTAAACTCTACGCCCCAGGTTGGAGGAGTGCTCTGCTCGGACAGTTACGTATCAGTCTGCGCATTAGATGGAAACACCGATCTGCTGGAGACAATTTGCATTGTTTTTAATAGTAGCTTTGCGACTTATTTTCAATTATTAACTAGTGGTCGATTTGCGGCATTCATCCCGCAACCACTCGAATCGGAATTGCGTTCCATACCACTTCCCGAAATAACTTCGAATGCACTTACGGGGATTACCAAGTTCGAAGAGATAGACTCTCGTGTTCTGGATTTGTTCGGCTTTAAAACCGTCGAGCGAGTGCTTATTGAGGACCTGTTCAGGTTCACTCTCCCGGACTTTAAGGGGGACTCGCAGTCCCCTGGGCGATTGCCGACCCCTAGAGGGAGCGGAAAAGATCCTGATATGCGGATCTACGCCGAGCAACTCATTCGAGTGCTGAAAGCGGGATTTGGAAAAGATCGCCAGCTCGCAGCCACGATATTTCAAGAGAAAGATGATACGCGGCTTCCAGTTAGGATGGTAGCGATTCATCTTCATTGGCCAGAACGAAAGAAGTCAATTGAGCTGGAGGAAGTCTCTGGCGGTGAACTTAGTCAGCGGTTGAGCGAACTTTATCGTGATCTGATGAAGAGCGATGGGCAGACTGGGTTCCTTTTTGAACGCCATGCCCGACTTTATGTCGAACATCCATCACAGGGCTGCCTAATTCCGACGATCTTAGTTATTAAGCCAGATCAGCGACGCCATTGGACTCGTTCTCAAGCACTACGTGACGGCGATGAAATTACTGCAGAGATCCTTCGAATGAAATGGGGGGGGCCGGCCGAATGAGACGACGTCCCACAATCCACGAACAAGTGTGGCCGAAGGATTCTTCCTTTGATTCACTTCGTGCATGGCCTCAAGACTTTAGTGCTCAGGTTTTGCAGCGAGTTTGGCAGGCTTTCGATTTACTACAGGATGGTGTCTTTCGTTATGTCACCAACTGGGATGACCTGGAGCATCTAGAACGAAGTTTGACCGATCTCCATTATGACAAAATCGTCGAATTGCAATCAGGAGAAGAACCTTTCTTGCCGACTAGGGAAGTTCCGGATTTCGAATCCAGGAAATCGGCGTCTGCCATGCCGCGATCAAATGATTTCGGATTCAAATTACGCGGAGGAGACCTTAGCCTTGTTTGGCCTCTCGAAGCAAAAGTGATTTCATCACTGCAGCGTGTCGCTGACTATTTGAATGATTTGAATACAAAATACCTCACTTGCAAAAGCAGTCCCTTTTCACATGAGGCAGGACTGATCGGGTATCTTTTGAATGTAGACAGTGAGTCAGTGCTGTCCAGAATTGGGCAAGACATTAAATTTCAGCCAAATCGTTCCGAGATATTTTCCAATCGACTACATTGCTTTTCGGACCATGAACGAAAGGTTCCGCTTGGGAAACCATATCCCGCTCGACTTCGTTGTCACCATCTGTTGATGGCGATTGCCGGTCAAGAGCCGTCCCGGGGCTAAGATTCAGGAAAATGCTAAGTCAATGACATTATATAGAGTAAGTGGCTATCCGAGAAGCCCGTTTATGACGCAAGTCGATATTTGAAGGGTATCTTGTTGGGTTTGGGTTCCAGGCGTTTGAGCATCTGGTGGATACAACTGATCTGAATCATCGCTTCGCTGGAAGCTGTGGTGCGTTCGTAGTCTTTGCTCAGCCGCCGGGATCGGCCCAGCCACGCAAACGTCCGTTCCACCACCCAGCGTTTGGGCAGCAGGACGAATCCCCTTTGTCCTGGAGGACGACTCACAATCTCCAGTTTCCACGGCAGATCAGGCTGTTGCGATTTCCAGTGATGCAGGGCATGGTTGTGGGACTTGCTGTCTCCCCAGAGGACCTCCAGCCGGGGAAACTCCTTCTGGCTCAGCTGGCTGAGCACCAGCGGAGCTGCTGCCGCATCATCCACTGCCGCACTGGTCACCACAACTGCCAGCAGCAGCCCCAATGTGTCTACGGCAACATTTCGCTTGCGGCCTGTGATTTTCTTGGCGCCGTCAAAACCTCGCACACCGCCGCGTTCGGTGGTTTTGACAGACTGGGAGTCAATGCTGCCGGCACTGGGGGTTGGTTCCCGCTGCTGGTCGACAGACTCCCGCACTCCTTCCCGCAGCACATCGACCATCAGTTTCCAGGTGCCGTCATCCCGCCATGCCGAAAAGTATTCAAACACGCTGCTGCGGGGTGGCAGGTCATGCGGCAACATGTCCCACTGGCAGCCACTGCGTTCCAGGTACAGCAGAGCATTGATCACCTCCCGCATATCCACACCTCGAGGTCGCCCCCCCGGTTTGGCGGGAGGGATGAGGTGCGACATCAGTTCCCATTGAGCCTCCGTCAAATCGCTGGGATACGGCTTGCGTGTCGACATTGGCATTCCCTTGCTTGTAAATCACACGAATCATCGCTGACCAGACAATAACTTCCTCGCAAACACAGGTTTACCGCAAGACCACTTCTCGGATAGCCTCTAAATCCAATTGCCATGAAATTTGAGGCGTTTCAACTATCCTGCACCTTCTGTGATTCTGTTATTCCTATTGTGCGATTTTGAGCAGGCGTTTCAGCAGGCTGTGGGATTTTGCGGGTACTGCACGAGCGACCACCACCAGTGTCTGAGCACCGCCCCCCTTGGCAAGCCTTCACCTCTCGCTCTACAGACCACTCTGAGTCCGTCTTAAGAAACCTTGCTTCTTGGTCCGAATTGAAGGGGCCACTTCAGAAATACTGCCTGCTCAATAAACTGGTCAGACTGCAGGAGTCTCCAGTTTGTATTGTTCTGCCAACCAGCTGATGGCAGTATCCAGAAGCTGCAGGGGAACTGCCGTATAGTGCTTATCCGACATCTTCTGCGGAGCATGGCCCAGGAACAGATCCTCCAGTCCATTGAACCGCTCGTTACCGCGGAGCTTTGTTGCCGAAGATTTCTTGAAGGACTTTAGCGGTTTGTTGATTTTGAGTTCTTTCTTGAGGCGGTCAAATGCGTTTTTGATGTTATCTGTCTTGCTGTATTTGCCATTCTCTCCGTAGCGTTCCGTCCAAAGTGGTGAACCATTTGAATTCAGCAGCGCCAGTCTGCTCTCTCCATCATCCATGAACTGCTTCAAGAGAGTTAAAGTTGCAGGCCAGAGCAGATAATTGACGGTTGGGACCGATTCGAACTGATCTGTTTTTGAACGCTTTCGAATAATTCGTCCCGCTTTGAGATCCACTTCTGATTTCAGCAAATCGGCGACATCTTTTTGTGTCATCCCACAATTTAACATCAGCAGCATGTAGAGTTTTGTCCTTCCCGTGGCATGCTCAATGAGCCGCTGAATTTCGGCATCATCAAACGTCACTGTAACGGGAGTCACCGCTGAGATGTTCAATGTTGTCGACTTACTCCCGAGCACTCGCGGCAATGTAGGGATGGCTTCGATTTCCCACAACCAGCGCACAAAGGATTTCATCGTCACCAGGTAATGGCGAGCTGTTGTTGAGGTCCATGCAGTTGTTCCTTTTGCTCGTGAATTCCCTGTTTTCTTCTTCGCATTCTGCTTGATCATTTCGAGCAATTTGGAGTGGTAGTTTCGCAGGATCTGTCCATCAATCTCCGTCACAGATGTGTTCTGGCCGATCCACTCCTGAAAGTGAGTCAGATGGAGGCGAATGGCGTAGACGCGTCCCAGAGATAACTCGTCCTGATCTGCTTGCCCTTCCTTGAAGCGAAGAAACTCCTGAACGTATTCTTCCACGGTATTCCGGCGGAGAGTTGCTCGCCTTTGCTGCGATTCCAGTCGGTCATCCCAGACTTCGCGCTGAATCCGGAGCGGACTCCCATCAAGATCCTGAGCGTGCCGCATCCGGTCTTTGGCTGATGGCTGAGGTACTTCAGTGAATTTCACTTCACCATTCGCAAGAGATCGAGCTGTCTGTTCAAGAAAGTCTTCTGGGAAAGCAACAGTGACCGGTTCAAACGTCGAACCAAATCGATCCTCCGGCGGAAGCGGAGAGAGGAGTGGTGCTTCCAGCGCAGCACGCAGCTTCTGGAGTTTCTCGAATCCTGTCTGCGCCGTCTCCAAATCTCCATGACGCTTTGCCCAGTTCAACACCTGCTCCCAAGTGTCGATTGCCGTTTCATACGCCTGCTCATACTTACGGGGCTGCGAGGCGTCGGCCTTCAGCTTCTCCAGTTCCCATCGCCTCACAGCAGCTTCGTAGGCTTCCCGATCCGTTTTCCCATATCCACCATCAAAGTAATAGATTTTGCCGCGATACTTCTTTCGCCATCGTCCAGACCGTTCACCAGCGCCCGCCTGCCATGTCAGTTTCGTTGCACGTGGCAATTTGTGTTCCTCCAAGTAAATTCGGAGATACCTTTAGAGATACCTTTTTTGCGTCAAAAGGTACAAAAAGGGTATCACGTCGAACTTGCAAGTCAATTAAGTGAAACACATTACAGTTTTGACCTGAACACTGGGGGTCAAGAGGTCGTGAGTTCAAATCTCGCCGTCCCGACTTGATTGGACAAGAAGCCCTTCGGCGATGACGTCGAAGGGCTTTCTTATTTCAGGGCAAAGAGTTGCGTCATCAAGTCGGCAGTTCAAAAAGACGATTTCCATGATCCGACGTTTGGTGGCGTAGTCGGCTGTAAGCCATTTGTGGCTCAAGGCTTGTGAGAGTTCAAAAACTTTCACCGCCAGATCGCTCATTTCGTCGTGTGAGCGGTCCACGACGTCCAGTTGCAGCTTCAGACTGGCGATTCGGTCCCGCAATTCCGTCTGCTTGGCGGCGAAGATGTTGAGGTCGATTTCATCGTCGAGCCGCATGTCCACCAAACGGTTCTGCTGAGCGACCGCGAGGCTCATCTGACGCTGCAACTCGGCCCGTTGGGCGAGCGATTCCGCTTGGGCGTCCTTGGTCTGAGACCGCAGAACGGCTCGCACCCAGTCGCGGACCTCTTCATTCTCGATCCGCATCTTGTCGAAAATGGCAAGCACCTGGCGGTCGAGTTCTGCCTCGGTGACCCGGGTCCGGGGATGGCCTTGGACGTTGTAGTACGTGCAGCGGTAGTAGACGTATTGCCGCTCACCGGCGGCTGTGCGTTTCGTCTTTTTCTCGCCGGTGATGGGATGACCGCAGTGGCCGCAGACGATGCGTTCGCTGGCGTAGGTCAGCTCGTGGGACTGGTAGACGTGCCCGCCGAGCAGAGTCTGAACGCGGCTCCATGTTTCGCGGTCGGTGAGCGGTTCCTGCTTGCCCGGATACCAATGGCCGCGAAACTCGATCTCGCCAATGTAGGCCCGGTCGCGGAGAATAGAATGCAGTGAGCTTCGCGGAAACTTCGGAGCGGTGGGCCGAAACTTGCGGCGTTCTTTCGAGAGTTTCTCGGAGAGACTGTCGAGCGTATGGTTGTGAAAGGCGAAGAGTTCAAAGATGCGGCTGACGTTGGGGCCGGTCTCGGGATCAATCTCCACGATACCTCGTCCGTTCTTGCGGACGTTGCGGTAACCGTAGGGAGCCTTGCCCACGAACCAGCCTTCCCGGATACGGCGTTCCAAGCCTTCGCGAACGTCGAGCGATTGCTGCTCGGTGTAGAAGCTCGCCATGTTGGCGAGCGTTCGTCGCATCATGCGACCGGCGGGGTTGCTGTCGGTCGGCTGTGACACGGAAATGAATGGGACACCGTATTCCGATTCGAGCCGTTCCAGTTCGACGTAATCGAACAGGTTTCGGGCCGCTCGGTCCACCTTGTAGAACAGCAGCCCATCGAGACCCGGTGCATTCTTCTTCGCGAACGTGACCAACTCGCGGAACGCCCGGCGTTCGTCCGTCTTGCTGGCCGTCTCGGCGATCTTGAACAGTCGCACGATCTTCCCGCCGTGCTGCTCGGCGTAACGCTTCAAAGCGTCTTCCTGGACTTCCAGTGAAAAGCCTTCGCGTTCCTGTTCCCGACTACTGACTCGTGCCAGTGCGACGTATTGCTTCATGGGAATCTCCGATCACAGCCCGCTCACAGAGAGAAAGAGAGTCCGGCCACGATTCATTTTAACGGCCGACCGGCGAGAAGTGGATTGTGGATCTGCGAACTTTTTGGGGTCGGCGTGTGTGCTTTGAGAGCAGGAGCCTGACACGCCGCTCGACTACCTCTTCTCCAGCCATGAACCGAACGGGTCATCCGATCCCGGCTTCTCCACAGCGGGATTCCGGTCCACCTCCGTCAATGCCTCCACAATCCGGCCGGTGCTCAGGATCATGCCGAGCGCATCCTGTGGCGTCAGTGGATGCTCGTAGAACGGCTGCCAGACGCGAAGCGTGTGCTGGATGAGTTCGGGAGTGACCCACGTCGGCGCGCCAGCAGGCACGCGAACCTCATTCGGTTCGCTGGTCTGTGGCGGCTTGTCGCGGCGCGGTCTGCCCATGAGTCACGTCGATTCTTTTCAAACAACTTGCGTTTGTCTTGATTGCCGTAAATCGTCCAATCGGTGTGGGGATGTCACGACGTCCGCGTTCTTGATTGCTGATAAATCCAGGTGTGGGCCTCATCGAGCACCAGTCGAATCAGAGGGACGTCGTCTCGGCCGAAGCGAGTGGATTCCTTCCAGACGTCGCCATTCTGATACAGCCGGACGATGGTCAATGTGTGTCTGAGGCCCGAGCGGGTGTTCTTCCGCCAGATGCGGACCTTGATCAGTCCCTTACGGATCTCGTGGATGGGCGGTCTTTTCATGTCGTGTCTCATTCATCCGAAATCAGGACTGCATCACCAGTGTTTTGAATCCGGTCCCGGCCTGACGTTGAACGTCAGACCGGGACCGAACAGAACCTTGCAGAGAGAACAGGGGTCAGCCTGCTCTCTCAGAAAACCTTCGGTCAAACCGAAAGTTGATGAGATGCAGAGAGTCACTCCTCGGGAGTTTCCTCGTCTGCATCGCTCCAGATCACGTTGTCATGCAACGTCTGAAATAAGACCGAGCTGTCAGACTGGTCGGGAACACTCCGAACGAGTCGGGTGATCGCCGGGCCATCTCCCAGGACACGGTCCAGGTCATAGGCAGTGATGCCGCTGCGAGCGACATACTGGAGTGCTGCGAGATGACGAGAGCTGTCGATACCGAAGTCGACGATCGTGGCCGGTGAGGGCCACATATCCCAGATCAGGCATTCGAACAGTTGCTGCGCCATCCGCAGATCATTCATAGGCCGTTGGCCGGGACCGTCACCTCGTTTCAGGTGAAAGTCCCGTAACGGAATCACCTCCCCGAATTCGGGGAGATCGATCTTGAGGTAACAACGTCCGCATGCGGAACAGGCGAGCGTTGCACTTGGGTTTCGATGATCGACCGCGTGGAGAATTCCACCGCAGTCGCATCGCGTCTTCATCAGTTGTCGTTCCATGGACCTCCTGGCAGCAGTGCTGCGATTTTCCGTTCATATTCAGTGGCTTGGGAGGACGAGAGTCGGTATGTCCCTCCTCTCGTCCAAAAACCTTGGATAAAACCGGCAAACTGCTAATAGTCGCTCGGCAGTAGAATCGTTGTCACACTGCGGTCGGACTCGGTGATGATCCAGAATTTTCTGAGACCAACGGTGAGATAGCTGGAGAACAGACGTAAGCCTTCCTTGAGGGCCAGTTCGTTCTCCTGCCAGTCTGCCTCACAGAGTTCGCCCCAATCCCCTGACAGATGGCGCGCCAGGGCTCTCAAGACATCGTCCTGAGAAAGCACCTCTTTCGCCGTCCTGGTCATCACGATTGTTCCGGGATCGAATTTCTTTTCCCGGAGATGCAGATAGCGTTCTCCACAGGACGGACACGCCAGTGCTGCACCTCTTTGATCACCATCCAGATCGGACAGGGTTTGACCGCAGTGGCACTTCTTTGTTGTTTGTTGTCTTTCCATCTTCCTCCGTGCAGCTTCGCTGCTGTTTTATGTTGCTAATAAACTGTGTTGGGCGGAGCGAGACCTCGGATTGGCAGTCCCTTCTCTTGCTCCCAAAACCTTCTGTGAAAACCGGTGATCTATTCGCGTCGCAATCTGCGAAGAAACGTCATTCTTCGCTTCCTGTAAACGCCATCGATCCAACGTCGAACTTTCGAACGAGAGCCACAGCGTCGTGTTCGTCGGTCGTGCTGTTTCCGAATCCAGTCGTTCGCCAAGCCTGCGACGATGACGACGTAAGACAGGTCGCTGTCTCGGAAGGAGTTCGTTTCCTTCCATTCGTGACAGTCCCTGAACCGAGGTTCGATCATGATGTTGAACCAGACGTTCTCTTTCTGATCGACGTTGGCCCAAATCGACGCACAAACGCGGCCGAAACGGATCTGGTGGACCGCTTTTTTCTTCTGTGCCATAGTGCTCCTTGTGTGTTGTGACCGCGCAGCTCCAGCGGCCGTTTGGTCGGGTTGTGATTGCGTTCAACATCCGACAGTGGATGCTGAACCTGCGGGACCGCCCGGAGGCGGCCCAAAAACCTTGTCACAAAACCAGCGACTACTGGAGTTCGCTTTCGAGCATGATCACGGTGGAGTTGTCTTCCGGATCGGTTTCCATCCAGATGGCTTCCCCCTGACGGATCTCGAATCGCGAGACGACGGGTAGTCCGTGCTCCAGGTTGTCATCATTCGTCACATGGGTCGTGAGACTGAGATCTCCCCAGTCACCGCATGCGTGACGGCAGATGGCCGTGAGCATCTCACCCTTCGAAAGCACCTGATTGGCTTGCTTGGAGAGCAGAATCAGGTCCATTTCCACCATCGATTCAAACGACGTTTTTTCCATGGCGTGTTCCTCCTTGATTGGGGCTGGTCGGATTGCATCCGACCGGCGGTGAATCTTCCGTTACTCATCCCTCTCGCTCGAACCTGTGGAGCCGTTCTGCTCCCAGATCCAGGCGTACGCCATGTCCGCCGCCTTGGAGACGATCGGCAGGTCATCGCACCCGAAAGTGGAGGTATCCTGCCATGTGTCTCCCTCCTTGAACCGCCGCGTGACGGTGACGTTGAACCAGACATCGCCGTTTTTGGCGGTGTTGGCCCAGATCGCCGCACGAATGCGTCCCAACTGGATTTGGTGAACCGGTTTGTTCGTTTTGTTTTTTTGTGCCATAACACTCCTGTTGTTAGGGACCGAACGGCCTCATACTGCCGTGTGGTCCGGTTGTGGTTTCTCAGCGTCCACCATTGGCCGCTGAAACGGGAACGTGGACAGCCCGGAGGCGGTCCGAAAACCAAGCCAAAACCTGATTCGTTTCAAACCACTCATCGCATTGCTTTGGCTCAATCAATGCGGTGAGTTTTCTTTTTGAACTGGGTTCCTCCAGTGAGGCGGCAACAGTTCGTTCGAATGGAGCGGAACGATTGCCTGTGGTTCGAAAGACCTTCCGTCCGTTGTTTTTGCCTGTTCCTGGACCGGGAACGATGAAACCCATGAGAGGGAGTCAGTAACGTCGAAGTTTCGTCACCTCCTTTCTGTGACAGGGAACCACCAGCGGGAGCAGCTCTGGCATGGCCATGACTTCCACCGGAATGCGCTGGACATCCCGATGCTGCTTCAATGCTTCGGAGAGACGATTCGCTTTACGCGGATGCACGGTGACGAGCGTGATCCGGAACCGACCGGTGAGGGCCAGTTGCCGGAATCCGTCACACAGGACATGGCTGCTGATGTCCTGCCGAAGCGTTTGAATGCTGCGATCCCAGCGCCCCCGCTGGCCCGCATCGATCCGTAGCAGACCGATGGTCCCCGCACCCTGCGGATCGAAGTAGTAATGACTCGGCATCCCGGGCCGATGCAGCGTCGGGAAATGCTGTTTCAATTCCTCAGCCGTGAGTCGATGCCTCATCGGCGCTGAATGGCAGCAGTACCGCAGCACGGCAGACGCTCGCATCTTGGCGACCTCCGACAACGGCCCGCTGAACTGTTCCGGCAGACCAACACGACTCGCCCCGTCCCTTTCCAGAAACCAGTACCGAGCCGCCTGATGCAGCGGAGCGGAACCGATCAGCCGCTGACGCTCGCCATCACGCAACAACCGGCGAAGATCCCTCGGCCTCCAGTCGGCAAATACCGGCAGACGTTTCAGGACGGAAAACTCGGTGAGCCGATACCGCGCCAAGTGTTCCAGCAATGTGGAGATGGCGATTTCATTCCTCTCGTCAGTCATGGTGTTCACCACAGTTCGTAAGGGAGTCCAAGATCCTCACAGTGCTCGTGAAAGCTCTCGATTCGGTTGGAGGAATACCGTCCGGCGGATTCGATGACTCGTCGAATCGTGCCGTTCTTCTCCCGCAGAAACGCATCCGGGTCTTTGATCCGGTAACCCGCTTTGGGGAGGATGTGCTCACCGATCCAAAGTGCCGCCAATCGAGGATGATGCTGTCGGTAGTGGACGTAGACCGCTGCCAGGAGCAGGTCGTGGTCCAGTTGTTCCAGCGTGTGGAGCCGTCCCGCCGTACTGCCGAACAGCGACGCGGCTTCCCGGGTGGCGAAACAGATCTCGGTGGGCCGCGACGGTTTCGACCAGCGTTCCCGTGCCAGACGGGAAAGCCGCTCGGGCTCAGGTTCTTTCTTTCCCGGCTTCCAGACGAACAACGGCCTCATCGCAGGAAACGGCGGATGGGCATTCACCACCCGCAGCCTGATCCAGCCCGCTCGGGCGAGTTGTTGCAATCGCCTCCGGGGAGATGTTTCGTCTGCTGCCCAGCCGATGCGGGCGACGTGTGCCACGCGCAGGACCGACACCCGGCAGGTGAGCGTTTCCAGGAAGTCGAGATCACGGGGAGTCAGCTTCATGAGGATTTTCCTCCTGATGATTTGCCTCCAGCGAGTGTCTGACGAAACGAATCGAACAGGCTTTCAATGGCAGCCGATTCCTTTGCTCCCAGCGGCATCGAGGAACCGCCGACTTCCTCTTCGGTCCAGTCGGGAACCACCGTTTTCTTCTTTGGCGACTTCACGGAAACCGGTTTCGTCTCGGATTCCGTCGGACGTTCGCGCGGAGTCAGCGTTCCGGGGAGGACCGGCCAGGGGAGCGACTTGCGGCGCTGGTATTCCTGCCGACTGATGTGGTAGCTCGACTGAATGATGACCGGCAGACCGCCATACTGGGCGTAGCCTGCTCCCCGCTTCAGATGGAGAAAGCTGCGGAACGGATGATCGTTCGTGAGGGCGACGTCGTTGAGCGTGAACCGGCTGACAACAGTTTCGTTCCGGGATTCACTAACGCTTTGCTTGCCGTCAGCGTTGGTTGAAACCGTCCGTCCGGTGGTGTAATCGACGGTCAGCCCACTGCCATTGATCAGCCGTTCCTGATCGTCGGTCGAGGAGACGGAGAACCATTGCCGCAATCGGCAGTTCGCTTCGATGGGTGGAATCAGGTTGGTTGCCGACTTCTTGAGATCCTCCATGCTCTGATTGGCCAGGATGATCCCGATGCCCATGCTTCGCGCCAGTTGCAGCATGTACTCCAGATTGCTGGCGACCATCCGCTGGAATTCATCGATCATAAGAAAGACCGGGACTCGGCGTTCGGTCTGTGTCGCTGCCGCGAGCAGCATGTACGTCACCAGTCGGGCGATTTCCGGGGCGCCGCTCGGCGAGAGCGTGGCCGACAGATGGAAGTAATGAAGCTGCGGCTCCATAAAGACTTTCGTGAAGTCGATCGCTTGTTCCAGGACTTCGGGATCGCGTTCAGTCGTGGGAGTGACATTCAGCGGCGGACATGAAGCGAGTCGTTTCATCACCTCCATCACATGCACCCCCGCTTTTTTGATCTCCGGATGGAGATCCCGCTTGTTGGCGGAGGTCGTCACCACTTCTTTCAGGCATTCCGCAAGCTCCGCGAATGTCGTCACATGCGGAAAGGTCTTCAGGGCGTGATAGAGAACAGCGGCGTTGGCCGAACTGTAATACCCCTGGCCGTAGTCGCTGCCGTAGGTCAGGCCGTTCGCTCCGCAGATGATGTCGGTCCGGGTGAACAGATCGAAATTCTCCCAGAACGGCTGTTGCATCGGATTGAATCCGAAACTCGCGTTGCCTCCCTGATTGGAAAAGACTTTCAGGGGAAGTTCGGTCCCTTGCTCCTGACGGACCCGTTCCGCAACCGCTTGCAGGCTGGCGAACAGTTCCAGCGTGTCCGCCTTGTTGTCGATGACGATGATCGAGCAGTCTCCCGCCCTACCGAGTTGTTCAATCAACGGGCAGAGAAATAGCGATGTCTTTCCGCCCCCACTGTCCCCCAGTCCGTGGGCATGTTCGCCGAACACCTCCCGGGGAATCAGAACGGGACTCCCGTCCGCGACGACCCGTCCCAGATAAATGCTGTTCCGCTCGGTGGGATCGTCGGAATTGCGGATGTCATCCAGCAGAGTTTGAACGGGATTCTCCGGAGCGGATGCTTCCCGTTGGGCGGCGGCTTCGAGGAGCACCGGCGTGGCCAGTGACAGAGCCACGATGATCGGGAGCAGGACCGGCAACAGCACCACGACAGGAAACATCAACCCCCATCGCCAGTCGCCGGAACGCAATCCCTCCATTCCCATCGTCACCAGGTGTGCCAGCGGAGACTCAGGCATCCGGATCAGGGCGATCGTCGTCAACAGCGCCGCCAGCACCATGATCCCGGCCCGATGAAAGCGGCTCCCCAGCGGGCTTTGCCACAGTCCCGGCAGCGGGAGAGGTTGATATGTCAACCACGAGAGAACGCAATCTGTGAGGACGTTCGTTTTGGATTGTTTCAGTCCTTCGGGAACCTTGGCGAACAGGGGGATGACCGGAATCGTCACCAGTGCCGTTTGAAAGAGGGGATGCAGTTTCCAGATCGCCCCTGCCGTCAGGATGACGGCAATCAGGCTGTAAGCGAGAAGTTCGCAGCCCCAATGGCTCCAGAACGACTTCGCCGTGGCAAGGGAGACCGGTCTCACCAGAAGTCGAGAGCATCCATGCCAGCCCAACGCGAAGGTGAGGAGTCCCATGACGAAGACAAGAAGCACCACCTGCCCGATCCAGGGCATCTGGTGATTCGCACTCAGGAAGGCGGTGGCGATGACCATGCACGGATGCCAGAGGTCCTCCACCCGGCGGGTGTTCACCGCATGAGCGATCCCTCCGCAGAGAACGAGTAGACCGCCAATCAGGTCGAACGGTTCCAGCCCACTCCACCCGGGCGGACGCCACGTCAACAGAATGCACAGCACAATGCCGCCAGAGAGGAGAAAAATCTCTCCGATCTGTGACCAGCGTTCCGAGCGGGCTGGAAGGGGGCCACGAAATTCGATCGTGGGTCTCGTGGCGGGGAGCCGGTCGAACTGCACGGGGTTGGCGACAGACTGGTAATAGGTGTCACGCATGGGGATTTTCCTTAGTGAGAGGTTCTGACGATGAAACGAAGCAGTTGGGGAACGACCGAAAAATGCACCTGCATTCCGGCAGGCCAGTCATGTTGCTGGAGTGCGGTGCGGAGAGCGCTGGATTTGTTCTTGGTGGCGGTAATCACGACGAGTCGGAAACGCCCTTCAGTAATGAGGGCGAGAAACTCAGGAATCCGTCTTCGGGCCGAGATCTCCTGCACTGCCTTGCGGGCGACATGATCGGCGGGGCCTCCCAGATCGACCCGCACCAGTTCCAGCACGTTTCCGTGAGGATCGAGACAATGCGGAACGGCTGCCAACGGCGACGGCAACCACGGACAGAGTTCCGCGAGCTCGCGTGACAGCAGTCGATGGCGTGGCTGCTGCCCGCGAACGCAGTACAGCAACAGGGCATATTCGATCGGCAATGCCTGGGGACCGAGCGGCGTGGAGCGGTGCGATCCGAGTCCCAGGATATTGGCCCCTTGTGGTCCCAGCACGAAATATGGAGAAGGGTGGATTAACGGATACTTCGCCAGAAGCCCGGGACGACAAAGTCGATTTGCGATCTTTCCGGCGGCATTCGCCGAGAGTTTGGGAAAGAGGCTTTGCTGCAACGTGGTGATGGTCGTCATCCGGTAGCGGGCGACGTGCTCCAGCACCTGCCGGTCGCGTCCGGAAAGTCGAATCGGTTGGGAGGGTTCTGTTGTCATTGCTGTCACCACAACTGGTAAGGAAGGTTGCGTTGGGCGCAATCGGCATGAAATTCCGCCACGCGGGCCATGTCGTAACCGCCTCCGAACTCGATCACGCACTGCGTCTGCTCCTGTGGATCGACGATGAACGCATCGGGAAGTTTTTGGCCGTGACGGGTGTGAGCGAATAAATCTTCTCCGCGCCAGGCATCGGCCCATTGGGGAGCGATCTCTTTCAGCTTCAGCCAGACGGCGGCCACGCCCAGGTCATGCGTCGCCTGGGTCGGCTGTTTGAGTTCACCCCGACGAATCGCTCCGTAGAACTGCGCTCCCCGTTCGGTGGCGATCCAAACCGTGCAGGGATGCACTGCTCGAAGTCGCCAACGTGCCTGGCAACGATGGGCCACACTTCCGAAATCCGGCTCCGGTTGGCCCGGTTGCCAGCGAATCAGCGGCACATCCAACGGTGGCAAGGCGCGGGCCGGAACCGTCAGCCGGGTCAGCAATCCCACCTGGGCCATCTGTTTCAGACGACGACGGGCATTCGCCAGATCCCCACCCCACCAGTGGCGGGCGACTTGTCGTTGACTGAACAGTCGGACCTTCAGGGCCAGAGCCTGGAGAATTTCCTGATCCCGTTCAGTGAACCGAAATTGGTCTGTCATCACGACGCTTCTCCCGTGGCCTGCGGGAACGGCGGGAGAGGACCAGCGATGGTGTTCGGCTGGGGCTTGGCTGGTTTCTTGCGGCTCCTGGGAGTGGGAACGGTCGATCCGGGAAGAGCCGGGATTGTTTGGGGAGAGGAATCACTGAGTCGTGGAACCTCTTGCAGTGTTCGTTCCACGATCTCCTGTGCTTCCGCCGCCAGATCACTGGACGTCAGCCGCAGTGCCCGTTGCCGGAGTGTGGCGGCAATCTCGGTCTTCCCTTCCGATTCATAGCGCCGGGCGAGATCTTCGAGTTGACTCTGTTGCTCCGCCTGAGTGGCGGCATGCAGCCCTTCGACTTTCGAACTGATCACACCGGCGACGATCGCAGCAAAGCGTTCGGCGAGCCGATCAAGGAACTGGGACAGCAACGTGGGCATTGGGGTAGTCCTTGGTCTGAAATTTTTTCATCATGGAGTGACGTTCGACCGTGGTGGTCAGGGCCATTCCAGAAGAGGCTTGGAAGGGCTCATCACCGTGGTTGTGATGAAGGCAATTGAATCGCAGGGGGCGGTTCAGAAGCGCCTCAGCCTGGTATCAACTCAGAAAAAAGGAGCCAATTCGTGGGGCCACCGGAGCGCATTGATCCCAAGTTGGTCTATCTCGATCCGTTTCTGATGGATCGGGCTCGGATCGATCAGGGGCTTTCCCGCAAAGCGCTCAGCACGAAAGTCCAGGTGGCGTTCAATACGACACAAGTGATGTTCCGTTCGGGAGGCATCCAACCTGCCATCGCAAAACGATTAGCCGACGCGGTCGGCGTCAATGTCACCCAGGTCTTAGCTCCCTGGGACTCTCACTATGTCCCGCCGGTACATCCTTCCGGACCGTGGAGTCCCCTTCCGGAATGGGAAACGGTCGGGTATCTCGAACAGGGGCGGCTGGCCTCGAATGGGTTGTATTACATCGTCTGCCGCATGCAGCATCGGTATACTCCCAGTCGGCAGGGACGGGGAAAGTTCTATCACTTGAGCTGGACGCCTCAAAAACTCCGGGAGAGCATCCAGGTCAAATTGTCCCGTCATCCGGAAGTCTGTGCGAGAATCGGCTCACATCCCCAGATCGCTCTGCACCTCAGTTCCACCTCGGCGGAACCACAAGGCTGGTGGGTTATTGATGACTGGTGCGGCGGGAAGGCACTTTCCAATGTTCTTGAGGAAGGGCCTTGTCCACGCGAACTCCTCCCCCGGCTGCTGCTGGACATCGCAAACGGACTGGCTGCTTTGCATCAGGCCGGAATTGTGTTTCGTGAACTGGCTCCGCCTCGCGTTCTGATCGCCGATAAAGATGGTCGAGCGGTCCTGACGGATTTTGAGTTGGCCAAGCTCCTCGATGGTAGCCCTTCCGTCTCCAGCGACTGGCCGGAAGATCCGTATCGTGCGCCGGAGGTCGACGGAGGAACTGCCACGGTTCGATCCGACCTCTACAGTCTCGGCTATCTCACAGCGGCGGCGGTGGCGGGTCGCACTCCGGCAGCGGGAGAAGCCAAGGCGATGTTGAGTGAGGCCGCACTGCCGAAGCGGCTGAGAAGTTTGCTGTTGAAATGCGTGGAGCCGATTCCCGATCGCCGTCCGGAGGGAATCGCTCCCCTGCTGAAAGAGTTGCAACGTTGGTCAAAGGGCTGAAGAGATGGATTCATCCGACAACGAACTTCCGAAATTGAGCGTCCATGTCCTGGGGGAGCAGGTCTTTTGTCTGCGGGCCGGGTTGATTGCCTTTGAATCCGGCGATGAACTGGGGTCCGAACCGGAACTGGGACCGAAACTTCACGACTGGATTGACTACGATCTGATCCGCTTTCGGGAAGAACTGCACCGCTGCTGGGAGACGCTGTCGTTCTGGGTAACGTGGCTGGCTCCGTCGGTGTTGGTCGTCCTGGTCTTCTGGTGGATGATCTCGCCCACTGCCGCCGCACTGGTGTCGTTACCGGCATTCTATGTGGCTGCTCGTGCGGGTGAGATTCTCGTGAGAATCTGTTCGCTGCTCTGGGCTTGGCGGCAGTACACTCGTGCTCCCGAAACGGAAATCGATCTGAACCCCACAAAAGAAATCGACATCAACTGGTGGACATTGCGGAAGGCGGGGTTCGACTGCCTCAAGCCCCCCGATGCCCATCAGCATCCGGAACGCCCGCTCAGCGGCAAGCCGTGGCGAATGCTGATCAAAACACCGTACCGTATCCCGGTCCTCTGCAAACATCTGGGGAAACGCTCCTGGGGAAAGCAACATGTCGTCCGGCTGGCCGCCTATTCCCAACTGATCGAACTGTGTGAAAATGCCCAGGCTCCGTTCGGGGTCCTGAAATTCGGCAACTCGTATCGCTGCCGCATCATCCCGATCACTGCGGACACAAAAGCGAAGCTCGAACGGGAACTGCTCAACGCCTGGGAGATGTTGCAGGTCGCCCAGAACGAGAAGGTCATGCTGGCCCCACCCACCGGCAACCAATGTCGCGGCTGCCGACACGGTTCCCCCCGCCGGTTCCAGAAAGGATCGGCGACTGTGCTGAAGGGGGAGGAGTTGGCCGCAAACGCCGTCCCGCCGAATCAAGAAAAACAGTATCACAGCACCTGCGGCGACCGTTTCTGCTGGGTGCCGCCACATGATCGGGCGAAAGAGTTGGGGATTGCTTCACCGACAAAAGTCTCGTAGTTACTTATGAGGATTGCTCAGCTTGTAATACAGGGATACGGTCCAGTGGACATTCAGTCATTTAATATGGCCAGAGACTCTTGTGTTCGTGAATTCCCCGGCAAATCCGGCTGGGAAACGGCGGCTGTCGGAATTTTGCTCTCTTATGAAAAGGCATGCTCCGAGAATCCGAATAATTGTGATCTTCTGAAATATGGTGTGATGCATGCATTCCGATGGGGGGGAAGCACGAACTCTACGCCCATTCTTGAACCAAACGCACCCCTTTCGGATGCATTCTTGCAAGATTGCACTTCGATTCGACGGTTAGGAAACGAATTCGTCGGTGTTTTCGGATGCCACAAACGACATATGGCGGGAGTCTTCCATCTAGAAAAATCACAAGATGATCATTTGCGATTTGCTGCGATCCAAACTGGTTTGCGTTCGAATATCTCGACAAGGTTCTCGCGCAGCGAGACATACCAACTGACGCAGAAGCCCAAGGCTTGTCCGAGAGGATGCTCGGGGAGATCTTGAAGGAACTGGAACCTTGCACAGATTTGCCAAGTTACTTCCGTTCATGTGTCAATCTATTTCAAAAGCACCGACCTGCTGCCAACCAAGTGTATCGAACGTCCATCGAGCCCCCACCAGGATGGACATACAGAGGTGCAACCCTCGAACAATTCCAACGTGTCTGGGATTCACTCGGGCTCTTGGCGTTCGCACATATTCGCGCTGCTGTTCAATGTCAATACAGTGAAAATGATCCTCGCAAGCTGATTCTCTGGAAGCGGTCCGACATCTTGGCGTTTCTTTCCGAAACAAGCGGTGAGCAGTCCGCTACACAGGTGGCATTGGAGTCAATGATCTATTGTCGTGAGCTTTCTCCGCCCGACATTTCGTTGCAACCGTTTGTGGAGATCAATGCCGAATGGATTGTCGCGAGCCCTTGGATGGTTGCCACTTCAAATTTTTCCAGGAATTTTTTTGCTCTTATTGCTCGGCGGGACTCAACAGCCTGGGATAGTACCAGCGACATCTTCGCAGATCATATGGGGCACCAACTATCCAACTGGATCAACGATCTCGGTTATCGAGCCACTACTCAAGTGAAGATCACCGATAACAATGGAAACGCGATGACGGACCTTGACTTGGTGGTTTGGTCACCCAAAGAGCATTTTGTCATCACAGCCGAACTTAAATGGATGATACAAGTGGCCGACCTAATGGAAGTCCTAAACCGAGGAGAAAAGGAATGTCATCGAAAACTGCAAGAGCAATTGCCAAAACACAGACATGCATTGACATCTAATTCCAATGGAATCATCAATCGAGCATTCGGAGAACAGGCCAACGTGAACACGCATGACAGCTTGTTAGTCTGTCAAGGCTTCGGCGGAACACCTCGTCTGCCAAGCGAATTTCCATGCGTTGACGAGCGGGTATTTCGTCTCGCGATCGAGCATTCCAGTACATTGCGAGAAGCGATGGAATGGTTGCGGTCTCGCGACTGGTTACCGCGAGTTCGCGAGCATTTTCGTGTCAATGACATGACAATCCGGACTGTTACTGGAATTCAGTTGACATTTCCGGAGCCAGAGTTTCCATCGTAAGTCGGATTCTTGTCGGGTTAAGACTGTTGCCTGACTTAAGGCAAAGATAGGAACAAAGTTCGTCACATGAGGATCACCACTATTTTCACTTCGTAGGAGAAAACCATCCCATCACCCGGGTCATCAACTTCTCAACCGTCGAGAGTTCCGGCTTCAGTTGAAACCGATGGGAGGCTTGGTGCAGGTCGTCGAGCCATGCCTGTCGACCGGGGTAGCGTGCTTCGGGATTGAGAGCGAGTCCTTTCGTGATGATCTGGTCCAACAGTTCTGTAAGTGACCGGGGTAAGCCCGCGCAGGTTGCGGAGATCTGACTGGGAGGGATGAGCGAACCGTCGGTCTCACCGATGTACTCCGGTCGGCCCGCTTTGCCGCCGAGTCCACCGTAGGGAAGTTGCTGCGTGAGCAGTTCGTAGAAGATGACGGACACAGAAAACTGGTCCGCTGCAAAGCCGGGGGTGGTACCCGGAGTCTGTAGCTCAGGCGCGGCGTACGCACGGTTGTGGCCGTCCCCGTCTTCCCGGAACGCCGTCCGCTGGATCGTCCAGGCGCTGCCGAAGTCGATGAGGATCAGGCGGCTCGGGTCGCGGGTGACGACGATGTTCGGCGGCTGGATATCGCCGTGGCCCATTTGCAGCTTGTGGTGCAGGCGTGAGACGGACGATGCGAGTCCGAGAATCAGCCGCAGGGCATGGGCGGGATCGGGCTTCGGTCGGCGTCCAGTGCGAATGCTCGTCAGGAAGTCGTCCAGCGTGGCTCCTTCGATCCAACTCGTCACAAGATCAATGTCCCCTCTGTGGCGCTGCCACTCCCAGACACGCGGAAAGCCGTCGTCGGTGAGACGGCGGAGGACAGCCAGTTGGTTTTCCGAGACCTCTTCGCTCCGCAGTCGCTGCACCAGAAAGAAATCCCCCGCCGGTCCGCAATCGGGAGCGAACGCCTGATACCGCTGGCGGAACGGGCTGCCGAGACGCTCCAGCAGGTAGTAGTCACGTCCCCGAATTCGGCGACGTTCCAGATAGGGACGCCACCGTCCCCGGACGCGAATCTTCCGTTGGGACATGGCGGTACAGAGTCTCTCATTTGTGCAAGGTGTCGGTGAAGGTGTGGCCCAATGTGTCGGTACACACTGATATCCGACACCTTCGCGACACCTTTGTGAGCAAAGCGGCTAAAAATCCTGATAGGATCTCAGACTCGGTGGCACGCAGAATGGCCCGCAATGGGGTCACTCTGTTCGCCACCGTGCGTGCCAGGCTGCGTGCCATGCAAACAGCCCGATTTCCCGTCTCCGTCACGGTTCCAGCAGCTTCTTTTCCACGAGCAGATCCCCGAATTCGTTCAGGAGATTCTGGGCGCGGACGACGTCGGGAACGAGTTCCGAACGGATGGCTCCGCCGATGTAGTTCCCGCGAAAGATCCCGTTCGGTCGATCGTTCTGTTGACCGCTGGCGATGTGATAGAAACTTTCGTGACCGTCCGGAGAATTCTCCAGGGCCCCTTTGGCCCGGATCGCCGCGAGTGACAGCGGCTTCCGTTCTTCGGTGTACGTCCACGCCCCTTTGGCGACGTGCCGGTTGCCAGGAGTCATGAACGGCACCAGCACCCGGCGGATTTCCGGCAGCGTCCGCTGGAACTTCGCTTCGAGTTGTTCCCGCGCCATTCGGGCCTGATGTTCCATCTGCCGTTGCTGCTCCTGCTGACGGGCGAGTGCGGCAGCGTCCTCGACTTTCTTCCGCTCGATTTCGGCATTCGCCTTCATCGCCGCTTCCGTCGCTTCGCGGAGTTTGCGTTCGTTCTCGATCTCGGTCTCACGGACCATCCGGGCGGTCTTCGCCCGTTCTTCGGCCAGCAACCGGCTGTGGGCTTCGTTCTCCTGAATCGCGAGGGCCACCTGATGGGCCGCGAGGGCTTCTTCCAGCGTCTGCGTTCCCGGAGTCGTTCCCGCTGTTTCCTTCAGGATGGCAGCGACCTGCCGTTGCCGTTGTTCCAGAGCTGCGACGGCGGTGGTGATGTGACGACCCAGGTCAGTCAGCATCCGCTCATGGTCGGACGTCAGCGACAATGTGGACGTTCCGGCCGCGAGCGCCTTTTCGATCGGCGTGGCGAGTTCCTCGACCTGCACGTCCCATTTCAGGATCTCGTCCGATGTCACGGGAGGTTCCCGTTCGAGCATCTGGAACACGAGCGTCAGATGCGCCGGACTGGCGACAATCCGTCTTCCCTCTTCGCCCTTCAGTAACGACGCCCGTTTCGCCTGCCAGTCGGCGTCGAGTGATTTCAGTTTGCCGAGACGACCACGAATGGAGGTGACCTCGGTCTTCATCCCGGCCAATTGCGCTCGTGCGACCGCCTGTTCCGAATCGGTGATGCTGGAGGACGGTCGCGCCACCGGGGTCGTTGCCAGTGTCTCGGAACGCTTCTTTACGGCAGAGAGTTGCACCTCGGAAGCAAGAGGAACGGACCCAACCTGATCCGGCGCAGGATCGGTGTTCGGCGCCGTCGCCCACAAACCGTAGAGGTAGTAGGCCGTCACAAAAGACAGAACCCAAGCGACAACCGCGCGGCGAGACCAGGCATTCCGAAAGAAACGCAGCCCAAGAAAATTGACGTCTCCCGTGCTCATGCGTGGCGATTTCCCTCCAAAGTTGAATGTGTGGAAACAAGTGAACTTTCTTGACCGTGTTTGGAGAACCCAACGTGGCGCCGCGTCGCGACATGACTTGTCCCGACCTGTTCGGCGACTTCTTCGACTCCAAAATCAGAATTGACGTCGCAGTGATTCCCACGCAGCGAGACACGCTGCGGTTAAACTCTGGGGCGCGGCTTCTGGGGCGGTGGCCTGAGTCTTCTGCCGACGTTGCAGTTCGGCCTCGATTTCACGCGGCCCCCAGCCGGTCAGAACATAGGGGCCGATCAGCACCGCCGGTTCGCAGCCGTAGATCGGTTCATCCTGGACCGTGACTGCCTGTTCCCAGCTTTCGACCCGGGTATCCCGCTCGATGATCACTTCCCGAACAATCTTCCCGTCGATCACTTCGACGCACGGATAGAGCCAGTCCGGGATCTCTTTAACCATCTCCGTCACGGCAAGCGGCATCACCACCCGGCTATTCCCGATGGACGTTCGAATGGCATCCATCACCGAATGGAAATGCCGGGCAGTTCGGTGCGTATGAACACCGGAATCATGCTGGATCGTTCGTCTCCGACCGGTCTCGCGCCGCTCAAACGTCATCTCCTCCTCTGGCGGTCGCTCGAACATTTCCCGCCGAACTTCCTGACGAGAATCCAGATGGCTCTGGATAACGACCCGTTTGAAAAACTGATAATCGCAACTTCCGTTGGGAAACCATTCCACCTGTCCGAAAATCTCTTGCTGCGCCAGCTTGGGAAACAGGCTGAAGAAGTCTTCGACCAGATTATGAACGGAGACGTGAAGAGAGTCGTGCAGTTGTAGACGAACGACATCAGCAAGTTGCGACGTGAGTCGTCCATTGATGAGATTTTTGATTGGACGCCAGTGGTCCGCCACGGAGTTGACCATTTCGGTGAGCGTGGCATCAAGCGCAAGGTCTCGGGCCACTTCATGCGTCGTTCCCGCTTCCTGTCGGAATTCGATGTTGGCACGGCAAATGGCCCGGACGAGATTCTGCATCTCAGCGAGAAACTTCTCAAGCTGGTTGAGGCTATCGTTATAGGCCCGAACCATCGTTAGGGCATCGACGTTCCCGGCAGGAACAGAATGCCAAGCCAGACGATTCCAGAGAGTCTCTTCGATTCTCTGGGAGAACTGCGCAATCGCAGATGATTCTGCTGGTTCGCGAACCGAATCAGGCTGCTGCGTTGCCGCAGGAAGCCGCGATTTTGAAATCCGACGGCCTCCGAGTTCCGGAGGGATCACGGATGAGTTGTGATCGGGCTGAGGGATTGGGGCGCCAAGCATCCGAGGCTCCTTCATGCTGAATTTCCGTGACGATGCGAGACTTTCGTCGTCGCGCGAACTCCTTTCATGAAAGGCCATCACAAGGCGGCCCCTCCAAGCCCTCCTGAGCTTGAAATCACCCTGCATCTTACCTGGGTCGCCATGAGGGATTCCAGAGAATTTCGGGTTTGAGGTTTGATGGTCCCCGGAAAACATCGTTTGGGGCGGCTCGCCTCGCGAGCCGCCCTCAGGGGGACCCGCCGGGAGCGACAGCGACGGCGGGGGGTGAGCCGCCAAGGCTCACCCCGTGTAGCGGTCTGCCCCAGCAGACCCGAAGCGTGGAAGCACAAGCCTGCCCCAGCAGGCTTTGCTTCAGGCCCGTCCAGGGCCGCGGAGCGTCCAGCGAAGCGCGCGATACCGACATCGCCCTCCTCAGAAATCCTTGAAACCGGTTCATTCGCTAAGGAATGGAATGGTTCGTCCCGCGTTAGGAATGCGGAGGATGCGAGCAGTCCGCTGGTCACTGGCAGCGGACCGAGCGAATGCGGAGTCCGGAGCAAGCCCGGCCCGCAGGGCAACGCCCAACACAATGTGTCCCCCCAGAACATGTCGGCAAAGATTGCCAATTCGTGGTATTCTGTGAGAAGAGCGGAAATCGAGGAGGGATCACATGCCGACACGGAACATCAATCTCACGGAGCATTACGACCGGTTCATCGAAGAGCAGGTCGAATCCGGGAAATACCAGAACGCCAGCGAGGTGCTGCGGGCGGGGTTGCGGCTCTTGGAGCAGCAAGCACAAACCGAAGAACAGCAGCTTTCTCTGTTGAAGAAACTGGCGAAGGAAGGTTTCGACTCTCTGGATCAAGGGGCCGGGTTGGCGTTCTCCGGTGAGAACACATTGCGAAATGCCATCGCCAGGATCGGCCGTAGGGCAGCAGTCCTGACGGCTTGAGCAGTAAGACAGTTAAGGGGCGTCCATGTCGCTACCGCCGATCATCGTCGCTGACCTTATGCCAGAGATCAGCAATCACCTGCTGGACTAGCTTCGCTCGCTGACTCCTGACGAATGGCACTCGCCCACGGTCAGTTCGCAACGGCTCGTGAAAGACATTGCGAGTCACCTGCTGGACGGCAGCTTGAGGCGGCTTTCGATGCAGAGGGACTGCTACCGTCCTACGGATGGTTCAAGTCAGCCCCAGAATGGCGAAACGCTCATGGACTTCTTGAACCGATTGAACCGTGAGTGGGAAGTTGGCACACGCCGACTCAGCCCGACCGTCCTGATCGAACTGATTGGTTGGGCCGACGTGCAACTTGCCGACCTGTTCCGGTCACTCCCGCCGCACGGCCCGGCGATCTTTCCGGTCGCATGGATGGGTGAGGAACAGTCTGAGAACTGGATGGATGTCGCCTGAGACTATACCGAGAAGTGGCATCATACTCAGCAAATCTTTGACGCCACTGGACGCCCCAGCACCATTATGAACCGGAGACTCGGATTCCCCTGCTTGGACATCTTCATGCGGGCGTTGCCGTTTACCTACCGCCACGTTCGTGCCGAGGCAGGCAGTATCGTCACAGTCACGGTGGTTGGTGATGCCGGTGGCAGTTGGCATGTCGAGCGACATGCGGATGACTGGCGACAAATCATCTGGCCTCATCAGGCGGCTACTTCGACCGTAGTGATGGATCAGGACTCCGCTTGGAAGCTCCTAACCAAACGACGTAACTTAGAAGCCGTCCGGCAACAATTCCCCGGTATCATAATAAGCGGGGACGTGGAACTCGGCTCGCACGCCCTCACCATGTTGTCCGTTATGGCGTGATGACGTTCTTGGACGTTGATTTCAGCGGCGAGCTTAAGGGCAAGCCGTGGTAGTGGCAACGGACTTGACCCATCCCGACCTGAGCCGCCGTCAGGTTGCAGACGTAGGAACTTGTAGTGCGTCCCGTACCCCTCGGCCCGGTACAGGATGCGGCTCTCCTCCTCCCCGGCGACTTCCTGTATCTGACCGACTCGACCGGAGACATTCACCGGGCGTATGACGTTCACGAGGCCGTCTCCATGCTCATTCGACCGGACGGCCACATCGGTGTGATCACGGATACCAACGCCGACAGCCCGTTAACAGGCTATCTCAAAAAGATGGCGTTGCTTGCCGATGAGTGACGACGCAGTGTATGTCGTTGAATGCGGATCAGTCGAGTTGAACATTGTTCTCGATGCGGTGACGGACTTCTGCGAGCGCCTGTTCCAGGACCTGTTCGATCTCAAAGTAATTTCCCTTGTGTCTCGCGGAAACGACGACATTCCAGCCGCCATCCGCGAAGAACGTCAGTTTCGTTCCTTGCGGAGACGCGGCTTTCTTGCCGCGTCGCTTGCGAACCTGACGATGCACCGTGGCCGCCGTCACCGGAGCCCCTTTCGCTTCACTGTGCTCAATGGCTTTTCGTTGTTGCTCGGGAGAATCGAGTTTGGACGCCTCATAGGCCGCTCGGGCGGAAAGGCTCCCCTGTTCCACCCGTTCCTGAATGTCGTCCGGCAGCTTGAGTAATGCCAAGGCTCGGGCAATCTTCCCCTCACTCACCCGGATCGCTTTCGAGAGTTCCCTTCCGCTCCAGCCGTTCAACTTCAGCAAGCGGTCAAAAGCCCTCGCCTCTTCCATTGGCCGGAGATCGGAACGGAGCAGGTTCTCGATCAGTTGCTGTTCCAGAATCTCGCTGTCACTCAATTCGCCATCGTGGAAGTGGCATTCCACGGATTCCAGGCCCGCCTTCTTGCTGGCCTGAAATCGCCGTTCCCCGGAGATGATGATCCATTTTCCGTGCGTGTCGGACCAACGCACCCGAATCGGATGGAGCTGGCCCTTCTCACGAATACTGTGCGCCAGTTGCTCGATCTCCTCCTCGGAAAATTCCGTCCGTGGCTGATCGGGGTCGGGCATGAGTTGCGACAGGGAGAGCGTGCCGAAGTTTCGTAACCCCCGACGCCCCACGTCTCTGGCATTAGGGACCGGGCTGAGTTGCGGGCGGGCGTCGTGCTGCCGGAACCCCATCGATTCTTCGACCTGATGCTGGATTTTCTCCAGAACGTTTCTCGTACTTGCCATTGCGCCCTACCCTACGCTCCGTTTGCCTTCTTTCTGCATGGCTCGCGCCAGCATCTCTCCAGCGAGTGTCCGCATCGCTCCAGCCGCTGGTGACTTGGCGCTGTAGAACTCCACCGGCTGGCGACAGGCGAGTGACACCTTGTAGGCGGAAGCTTCTGAGATCATCGTGTCGAGTACCAGCTTACGGTACAGCCGCCGCAACAGATCTTCGTAAGAACGGTGCAGCACTAAACGCCTGTCATAGCGTGTTACGATGTGCCCCATTCGGCGCAAGCCGGTGTTGAGCTGACGGGCCTGGTCGATGGCCTGATGCACCGCCCGCAACCCTTGAGTTCCGAAGTCCTCGGGTGGCACCGGAATGAGCACATAATCGGCGGCGAGCATGGCATTCCAACTGCACTGGTAAAGGTTCGGCGGACAATCGAGTAGCACCACGTCGTATTCCGTTTGGGCATCAAGCAGTTCCCGGATGGCGTATTGCGCCATTCCCGACCTCTCCGGTCGGGGTGTATTGAATTCGGCCAGAGTCTGATTGGCGGGGATCAGCGAGATGCCTGGAAACGGTGTCTCGCGAACCAGCGAGCGATGGTCTATGAAAAAACTGGATTCATCGAAGAGAGCGGCCAGGGTTTCCTGGGCAGGCAGGTTCTCGACAACATCGGGACCGAGAAAGCCCTGGCTCAAGGAGCCTTGGGGATCGACATCGACGAGGAGCACCTGATAGCCCAGACCGGCGAATGCTCCGGCCAGATGGAAGCAGGTGGAGCTTTTCCCACACCCTCCCTTCTGATTGATCAAACAAAACGCAAAACGTGCCATGGACTCCTTTACAAATCAATTCGACTGCCTGAATCGGAATCTTCTTCCGAATTCGCAACTCGCACGCTGCCACGATGGGACGTTCTTCGCAAGCAAAATGTCAATCTCCCGGTCGATCCGGACTCGTCATCTGCGAACGATGGCCGATTTCCAATGGAAATTCCGAGCAAGCGACTGGAATTGCTCACGAATCACCGGAAATCATCGGCGAGGGTCGCCGTGGAAACTCTCTTGGTTGCGTGCGCGTCGGTCAGTGGACGGTTTTCGAGCCTGTAAAGCAATCAGCCTGCTTGCACCACGAGACGCCTTTGTCGAATGCAATGACACCCCGGCGGTTTGCCGTCGTCGATTTCCCCTGGAAATTCCGAGCAAGCAAAGCCCACTTGCGCTGACGTGAGAATCCTGCCATGCTGCGAGAACGCTTTAAGTGGGTTAAAGCAAATGACGGAATCGGTGGTCTGTGGACTACCGTGAATCCATACACATTTTTGAAAGGCCGGAAGGAATGAAGGGTACCGTGGTTTCATACACATTTTTGAACGCAGACACCGCGAATCCATACACGTTTTCCCGTGAGTCCATACACATTTTCGAGGGCCAGTACCGTGATTCCATACACGTTTTTACAGGGCAACTCGCTGAAATGACCGAGGAAATCGCGGACTGTAATTTGTTTTATATAAACTATTAAACAACAACAGGGAGTGTTGTTGTGATTGAATCGGAAAGGGGATGAAAACGAGAACCAGAGCAGACACCGAATCAGTCATTCAGGGAACCACTCTTGAAACGGGAGTTGATGAGCTGAATCTGGCCGAGTTTCCGCTGGCAGCGATTTCGGACCGATTCTGGAGCGGTCAGAAAACCGTTGTGTTTGAGGACACGGTATTTTGCCACGAGCAGAGACAGCACGTTCCCCGCAAGCTCACGATCTCCGGTTCCGATCGTTACGGACTCCCGACTGCGAAGGATGATGACATCCTGCTGGCCTGCATCCAGATCAGCAAACTGGGAGATTTTGCCTCTCCGGAAGTCCGCTTCAGTCGCTACGAAATTCTGAAACTCCTCAGATGGCCAGATGACACCTGGAACTATCAGCGAGTTGCGGACTCCCTGCGGCGGTGGAAAGGACTGACGGTCTATTCCGATCGGGCGTTCTACGATCACGAACAAAAGTCCTGGGTGAACCGCGATTTCGGAATCTTTGACACCCTGACGATTTACCGCAAAGAGGTCCAGCAGGGGAAACATGCCCCGGGATCATCCCGGTTCGTCTGGAACGAAGTCATGTACCGGAGTTTTCAGGCGGGGTATCTGAAACGTCTCGATTGGGGGCTATACACCCGCCTGGAAAGTCCTGTGGCCAAGCGACTGTACCGGTTTCTGGACAAGCGGTTCTACCACGGGAATCGTGTGGAAATCGACTTGCAAGAACTCGCGGTGCAAAAAGTTCGATTGTCGAGCCGGTACACCATCTCGCAATGGAAACGGGAATTGTTGAAGGGGATCAGCGAACTGGAGGAATGCTGGGATCTGCGGCGGACCGACGACAGCAAGCGGTTCGTGAAAGAGGGGAAAGGCTGCTGGAACGTCATTTTTGAGCGGAAGCCTCACAGACCGAAGGCCATCTCTGTCGCGGAGATTCCCGTTACATCTTCAGCGGTTCTTCCGGCCAGTGATCCCGATTCCCTCGTCGCCGCACTCATCAAACGGGAGATCGGTCCCGGTGCGGCGGATGATCTGGTTTCCAATTTTCCCGAGACCAGCATCAGGACGATGATCGAACTCTTCGACTGGTACAACTCACGGGGACAGGAACGAGGCGCAGGTTTTCTGGTGCAGGCTATCAGGAATCCCGGCACCATCACGTTGCCAAAGGGATTCGAATCGTCAGACTCTCAAGCTGCCAGACAGCGAGCCGAGAAGGCCCGCATTGCTGCCGAACGGGAATTACGTACGAAACGGGAGCGGGACGCCGCTGCACGGGAGAACTCCCGTCAAGAAGCATTTCTGGCGTTCTGGGGCAGCCTGTCTTCCGCCGAGCAGGATGACTATGAGCGGGAAGCATTAGACACTGCGGAACCGACCAAACGAACCGGGTATCTGCGAGCGATGGGGAAGGGAACGAACCCAGTCTTTGAGCAGTACCGAATGATCATCCTCCGGGATCATTTCGAGAGAACACGGACAGCGAAAACAGCCGCTCCCTGATACTCACATCACTAAGACACGACGTGCGGCAAGTCCGAATTCTCTGCGCTCGATCCATTCGACGGGGAATTCTGTATCTCTTCCGCCTGTTCTGCTTGCTGGCTGACAATCCAGCTTGCCGTCTCCTCGATCACGGCCTGAAGCTCCGTCGCGTTATTGGCGAAGAACGACTGAGAGTATCCTTCCCGGCCGGTGGATTGGGCTTTCCAGGATCGGCTGAGTGAAAAATCGTAGTATTCGAATCCGCTTGGAGCCTGCCGTTTCCAGATCGATGCGGCAATCGCCCCCTGACGGATAGTTTTCACTGGTTTTGTTGCAGCGGACTTCTTCTTGTTGCTCTCACTCATGATTTACTCCTTTTGATTGCGGTGGATCAATAACCGTCTCCATATCACGGAAATCGGATTTCTGTCTACTTTTCTGAGGAATTGAAAGAGGACAGGTCGTTCTGGCAACCCTGCCATTTGCAAGTTGAATAGGGCTTCCGGGGCATGGTAAGCAGAAAGGGTAGGCGAGTCTTTCCGCTCGCCGGTCGTCATGCACATGCAAAACGCGGCTTCCCGGTAAATCCGGCATGGATATAGTCGGACTAAGGGAAGCGGGCTGACGTTCACGGTCGGGCAGGCGGAACTCGGTAAAGCTGGTCTCATCAACCAGTCTAAGAGGTGAGGGGTCGCTCCCCTCCTTGTCCCCGTTTCAGGACAGGCTTCCGCCGCCCTTCGCGCTGGGTGCATCGAGAGGTGCTCGCCCAGTGCAAAGGAGGCTCGTCGGAGTAATCCCGATTCGCCAGATTCGCAATCAGCGAATCAGGGCCATTGGAGTAATCCCGGCGTTCTATCCTATGGGATCTGGATCACTGATCTTTTTCATCATGAATCAGGGCGAGGCGGACAGACCTGATCTCATCGACGATCCCGTCGATCGATCAGGCCGTTCTCGGACAAAGCGGGTGAGGCAGGATTGCCAAATCCCGTCCGTGGGGCTGGGGCTTGCCTTGAGCAAGTTCCTTCAACGCGGCTGGCGTGGGGAGTTGTGAGCCTGGCGACAGGCCACACCGAAGCCGACCGCTTCGGGGATCGGGATAAAACCCCGACCATGAAAAGCTCAACCATGAGAGGCCCAACCGAAACAGGTACGGGAGGGCTTGCCAGTGAGTCGACTGGGAGACGATGCCGAACTGAGACAACACCACTCTGGAGTGACTGGCTGGATGCCGGTCCCGGATACCCCAAGCTTCTGCTTTCGTCGGGGGAAATCAGTCGGTGACAAGCTCCCATGGGGAGCCTGTCGTGACTGGAAACTGTGGCGTGCCGGAAGGGCGCACACACCTGAGTGGTCCGGGGGCCAACACTCCCTATCAACGTGAACCAGTTGACAAAGTCTGAGAACTAACGCCGGAACCTCTGCGGCTGCCGGGATTCGCAATCCCGGTGCATGGGTTGGTCCCCCATGTGCTTCAAATGCCGTAGAGGGGGAGCGGGGTCTGAGTAGGAGCCGACGGGAGTCGGGCGGACGTCCGGTCGAAGGACCGGACAGGGAGCCACCCATGAGGGGTGTGTTCCCTGCGTGGCAAGGCAGTCACGAGTCCGTTTGCGATGACCTGGGAGTGATGTCCCGGAGAGCGACGACGAAAGGACCGAGGGACAATATTGTCCCGACTGTGAATGTGATGGTGAGTCCATCGGTCCCCTCGGCGGGTTCCGTCAGGAACCTGCGGGGACGGATGGGGCAGCCAGACCTTGGTTGGCAGCAATGAGCGGTTTCAGGTGAGGAGTTCGGGAGAAGTCACCACCTGAAATTGCGTTCTGACGGCGGATACCCGAAGTGCGTCCAGCGGACGCGGCGGGTGGAAGCCGGAGGTTTTCACCACGGGTGCTATGAATTGCGCGGCTGCACTGAGGAAAGCAGTGCAGCGCCAATTCTTGCGGTGTTCCGGTGAAGGTTTGCTGTCCAGGGTTTCATTGGGCTTTGTGGAGTTGGGCCATAATCAACTCCACCATTTTTGAGTCAAACGCGAAAGGGAAAAGATGCAGGAGAGATGACCATATGAAATACCGATACGAAGCCGCGTCACCGGAAGCAGTCGTCCAACTCATTGCCGCCAGCTACCTGCGGCATGGTTATTACTGGTACGTCACGGGATGGATTCCGGAGGGGAAAGATCCCGGGAGCGTCGACCGAAAACTGATCGACAAGTACGGCATCGACGTCACCGAATGGGAACGGTCCAGTCGGAAAAAGCGGGGTCTCGCCAATGCCCATTACCTGCGGTTTGAGCGCTGGTTCATCCTGATGGTGACCGAAGGGCATCATCCCCTGAAAGCCCCGGCGGCCAAGGGAGGAGAGAAGGAACTGCTCCGCGATTGCCGCCGTGTGCCAATTCGATTTGAGGGATATGCCATTTCCTACCGCCGGGCGGGAGTCACCCCCCAGGGGGCAACCGTCCCGAAGTGGCACGCCCACGTTCGCATCGACGGCCCCACTTATCGGGAACTGAATGCCCACTTCCTGAGCATTGCCTGCCATCGTTCTCCGGAGAATCTGGCCCGGGAGCTGGCCGCGATTCCGTTCGCCCGATACGCACCGATCCGCCGCCAACTGCTGACTCTTCTGCGCCAGATCAATGCCGCTCGGCAGCGAATGGGGTATGCCACACTGCCTCATTCCGTTCTCAAGCTGCGACGGGAACCGGTCAAAATCTATCGGGAGACAGAGAACCGACCTGACCAAAGGGCGGCATAGTCGATTGCAATCCCGCTATGTGAGTCCATCAGCCCCCAAGGCATAGAACGAATCGTCCGTGACGATGACATGGTCCAATAACGGAATTCCCAGAACCTCACCTGCTTCGCGGAGCCGCTTCGTGATCAATCGGTCCGCCTCACTCGGTTGGCACGAACCGGAGGGGTGGTTATGGGCGACGATGACCGCCGTCGCACCGGCCAGAACGGCCCGCTGAAAGACTTCCCGGGGATGGACGACGGTGGAGTTCGCCGTCCCGATCGAGATCAGGGAATAGCTGACCACGGCATGCTTGGTATCCAGATACAGGGCGAAGAGCTGTTCCCGGCTGTTGTCGACCAGATGAGATCGTACGAATCGGGCCACATCCTCCGCAGAACCGATCAGGAATCGTTCCTGCTGACTGTACTGATACTGGACTCGTACTTCCCGAATAAAATGGTCGTCAAATGCCGGTGGCGTTTCGGCGACGACGATGCCGTTTCCTGCCTGATTATGTCGGTTTCTCCTCGGTTCTTCTTTCCTGGTAGTTGATTGTTTCATTCTGTATTTCCTCCATCGTTAGTACGGTGATGATTTCGAGCCGATTCGGCCCGCGTTCACCGGACAGACGGCCACGCCAGGTCAAGGGGAAGCCTCGTGGAGCACTCCGCGAGCAGCAGCCGCAGGCGGCCCTTGACGGTGTGGTAGAATCGAAAGAGGTGCGGGCAGAGAGATTCTTTCGAGACCCGTTCCCCAACAGTCACCCGCGACGTCGAATTGATGGGACGTCGGCATCGCGGCGATCAGATCCTCATCGATTCGGGATCGTCTGGTTGGGGAATGCGTGAATGAAACGGTGGGGAAAGGGGGGCATCCGAAAACGGCCCCCGAAAACATCCTGTCAACAGGTGGAGAAGGCCGGTTCCTCGACTGGTTGCTCGATCTCTCGTCCATCAAACGCAGGGTGTGGCACGCCGCGACGCGAACCTGTTCGAAGGAGGCCTGCAACAGATCGGCATCTCCGTTGTGCAGGCGGATGAGTCCGTACTCAGTTCCTGCGAATCATGCCGACATGCTTGATAGAGGACGTATGCCACCGCTTCCACCTCGGTTGACGTTGAAGGAGCCTTTCCGCCTTTCGTTGCAACAATGCGGAGGCTCTGGTAAGGTTTGCAGCGTATGGACAGTTTGAGGATTTCGTTGGGGGATTCCAGAATGGTCCCGTCGGATATGGAATTTGTGAAGATAAAAGTGGCTTGCCAGATACTGGGTGTGTCGCCCAACACGCTACGAAGCTGGGGGGCTGCGGGAAAAGTGACGGAGTATCGCCATCCAATCAATAATTATCGATTGTTCAAGCGAGCGGAAATTGAAATGTTGCGGGAAATATTAACAAACCCGCAGCCGCGAGAGTCAAAACGAAAGTGAAAGCATTGGCCTGTAGCTCCGCTCTCCGACCTGGAGCTGAATGACCGATTCACATTGCTTTTAGGATGTGTAAAACGATGGAATTGATCGACAATATCAGCACACTGCTGGGCGACAGTCTGAAACGGTCGATTGCGCCAGGGGCGAAGCTCAAGATCGCCGCCTCATGCTTTTCCATCTACGCCTTTGAAGCACTCAAAGAGGAACTCGAACAGATCGAGTCTCTGGAGTTCATCTTCACCGCTCCAACGTTTGTTCCTGCTGAAGTCACGGACAAATTCAAGAAGGAACGTCGTGAGTTCCATATCCCGAAGGCCGAACGCGAACGGAGCTTTTACGGGACGGAATTCGAGATTCAACTGAAGAACAAGCTCACTCAGCGGGCCATCGCCAAGGAGTGTGCCGACTGGATGCGGCGGAAGGCACACTTTCGGTCCAATCGCAGCAAGGCCCCGATGCAGCAGTTTGCCTGCGTCAAATCGGAAGACGCCGCTGCCGTCTACCTTCCGCTTCACGGATTCACGGCCGTGGACCTGGGGTATCAGCGGGGGGACGCCGTTTCCAACATCGTCAACAAACTTGATGACGCGGCCACAACCGGCGTTTACCTCTCGCTCTTCGATCAGATTTGGCGAGATCAGGAGAAGCTCGAAGATGTGACAGAGCGCCTCTGCGAGCATATCGCGTCCGTCTATCAGGAGAACTCGCCGGAACGCATCTACTTTCTGATGCTCTACAACATCTTCAATGAGTTTCTGGAAGACTTAAGCGAAGACGTACTTCCGAACGACCTCACCGGCTATCAGGATAGCCTCGTCTGGCAAAAGCTCTTCAATTTCCAGAAGGACGCCGCAACAGGGATCATCAACAAGCTTGAAACCTACAACGGCTGCATCCTGGCCGATAGTGTGGGCCTCGGGAAAACCTTCACAGCTCTTGCCGTCATCAAGTATTACGAGCTTCGGAATCGCTCGGTGCTGGTGCTCTGCCCTAAGAAACTCGCTGACAACTGGCTCACGTACAATCGAAATCTCAAGACAAACATCTTCGCCAAAGATCGCTTCGGCTATGACGTGCTCTGCCACACTGATTTGCAGCGGGAAAGCGGGGAGTCGTTTGGGACGCCGCTCAATCGTGTGAACTGGGGCAACTATGATCTGGTCGTCATCGACGAATCTCACAACTTCCGAAACAACGACGCCTTCAAGGAGAGGGAAACACGCTACCAGAAGCTGATGAACAAGGTGATTCGGGAAGGGGTCAAAACCAAAGTCCTGATGCTCTCGGCCACGCCCGTCAACAACCGCTTCAGCGATCTGCGGAATCAATTGGCACTCGCCTATGAAGGAGATTCCGAGCAACTGAACGCCCGGCTTCGGACCGAGAAGGACATCAACGAGATTTTCAGGAAGGCCCAGACCACGTTTAACGCCTGGTCGAAGCTCCCACCGGAAGAGCGAACCGCGTCGGCGATTTTGAACGCTCTCGATTTCGACTTCTTTGAATTGCTCGACAGCGTCACGATTGCCCGTTCCCGAAAGCATATCGAGACGTTTTACGACACGAAGGACATCGGCACATTCCCGGAGCGTCGGAAGCCTCTCTCATTTCACTGTCCGCTGACGCAACGAACGGATGTGATTGGCTTCAATGAGATTTTCAACCAGCTTTCTCTGATGAAGCTCTCCGTCTATGCGCCTGTGAACTACATCCTGCCGAGTCGGCTGGCCAAGTACGAAGCGCTCTACGACACAGATGTCAAAGAGGGAAAAGGGAAGCTCCGGCAGGCTGACCGGGAACGAAGCCTTCAGGCCCTGATGACGGTCAACCTGCTGAAGCGCCTCGAAAGCTCGGTGGAAGCGTTTCGCATTACGCTTTCCAAGCTGGAACGGCTTTGTTCGGGGACGCTTGCCAAGATCGAAGCGTTCAAGAAGACCGGCCGCGATACCGGATTCGCCGATGTCTCGGCGGCTTTTGAGAACGCGGAACCGGATGAGGACGACGATTTCCCAGAACCGGATGATGCGAGTATCGGCGGGAAGGTGCAAATCAACCTGGCCGACATGGACCTTCCGTCCTGGGAGCACGACCTGGAAGCAGACCTCGTGCTGATCGAGGCACTGCTTGCCGAAATGCGGAAGATCACGCCTGCCGATGACGCAAAACTCCAACACTTGAAGACTCAGATTCACAGCAAGCTTGCGTCCCCCATCAACCTCGGCAACAGGAAGGTGCTGCTCTTTACCGCCTTTGCGGATACGGCCAACTACCTCTACGAACATCTGGCCGCAAGTCTCTCGAAGTCCCACGGGATTCACACGGGGCGCGTCACGGGGTCGGATGCCCCCAAATCGACGCTCAAACGCGGCTACGATTTTCAGTCGCTGCTCACGCTCTTTTCGCCCCGCTCGAAAGAGAAGGCCAAGATTCTCCCCAACGAACCGGGCGAGATTGATCTCTTGATTGGCACTGACTGCATCTCCGAAGGCCAGAACCTTCAGGATTGCGATACGGTCATCAACTACGACATTCACTGGAACCCCGTCCGCATCATCCAGCGTTTCGGCCGCATCGACCGCATTGGTTCCCCCAACACCAGCATCCAACTCGTTAACTACTGGCCGGACATCACGCTGGATGAGTACATCAACCTGAAAGAACGGGTTGAAAACCGGATGGTCATTGCCGACGTGACGGCAACCGGCGACGACAACCCGCTCAATCAGGAATCGAACGACATCGCCTACCGGAAGGAGCAACTCCGCAGGCTTCAGGAAGAAGTCATCGAAATGGAAGACCTCAAGACCGGGGTCTCCATCACCGATCTCGGCTTGAACGACTTCCGCATGGATTTGCTGAATTACGTCAAAGCCAACGGCGACTTGAGCAGCGTTCCGAACGGGATGCACGCCGTGGTGTCGGCCGACACCGAGCGGGGCTTGCCGCCCGGCGTCATCTTCACGCTCCGAAACCGGAATCAGAGCGTCAATATCAACCAGCAGAATCGACTTCATCCGTTCTATCTGGTCTACATCGGAAACGACGGCCAGGTGGTGAGCAACCACACGGAAGTCAAAAAGCTTCTCGATCTCGCGCGAACCGCATGCAAGGGGAAGGATCAGCCGGTTTCAACCGCCTGCCGCCGGTTCAACGAAGCGACGCACGACGGCCGCGACATGCAGGTCTACTCCGACCTGCTCGACAAGGCGATTCACTCGATGGTCGCCATCAAGGAAGAACGCGACCTCGACAGTCTCTTCTCGGGCGGGAAGACAACGGCCCTGGTCGGCACGATTTCCGGTCTCGAAGACTTCGAACTCATCTCGTTCCTCGTCGTGCAGGAGGGAGCATGAGCGGAGCGTTATTCGCCTACCCGAAGCAGGCCGAGTTCAACCGGGTGCTCCCCAAGAGCAAAATCTACGAACACGCCCGGCCCAGCCGGAGCGTGCGGGAGCGGTTTGTCGCCGAAATCGACCAGATCGTCTGGAAGTACAAACTCTCGCCGGAAACAGTGAACCTTTCGGCCCGTCCCGGCGTTCCGGAGATTGAGGTATTCAGTGTCTCTCTCCGGACCGGCGACTTGAGTGAATCGGTCTTGCGGACCATCGACAAGGCGATTCCGTTTCCGATCTTCTTTGAGCTTTCCCACGGGGAGCGCATCAAGTCCACGGCTGCCTTCAAGCGGCCCAGCGACGCCGATTCGGCGAAGTGGGTGGTGGATGCCTATTTTGAAACGGCTTGGCAGCCTGTGGACCTGCCTCGCGCTTCGATCCCGGTTGCGCTCGACCTCCTGGGGCTATATGAACAGTGTTTGCGGCGGACGATTCCCTTTCCGGCCCTGCCTGGTGAGTCGCTCAAGGCTCAGGTCGAGCGGATCAACTCGATACGTGGTAAACAGGCCGAATGCCGCAAGCTCGAAGCCCGGCTTCAGCAGGAGAAGCAGTTCAACCGCAAGGTCGAACTTAACCGGGAGCTTCGCACACTCAAGAATGAACTGAACAGCCTCTTGGGGCTGATTGAAGATAAGGAACTGGACGCATCATGGACAAACTGAAACTCCACACGCCGGACTTCACGCAAGAGAACATCGCCCGTCTGGCCGAGTTGTTCCCGAACTGCGTCACGGAAACCCAAGCCGAGGACGGCACGATCAAGCGGGCCATCGACTTCGATCAGTTGCGGCAGGAGTTGTCCGATCAAGTCGTGGACGGCCCGCGCGAGCGGTATCACCTCAACTGGCCGGGGAAGCGGGAAGCCCTGCTGGCCGCCAATGCGCCGATTGCCAAGACGCTTCGCCCCTGCCGTGAGGAAAGTGTCGATTTCGACACGACGAAGAACCTGTTCATCGAAGGGGACAATCTCGATGCGCTGAAATTGTTGCAGGAGACGTACCTCAACAAGGTGAAGATGATCTACATCGATCCACCTTACAACACGGGTAACGACTTCGTTTACGACGACGACTTCTCAGAAGATGCTACGCACTACTTCGAGCGATCAAATCAGACCGATGACATGGGAACACGATTGGTTGCAAATACGGAGGCCAACGGGCGTTTCCATTCCGACTGGCTGACGATGGTGTACCCTCGCCTCAAGCTTTCCAGAACATTATTGGCGGAAGATGGCGTGATGTTCGTTTCCATCGACGACAACGAATGTGCGCGCCTCAAAATCGTCTGCGACGAAATCTTCGGCTCCGAGAACTTTGTCACGTGCTTTGCTTGGCAAAAGACACTGACGAGGCGTAATGACGCAACGTTTGTATCGTCCGCGCATGAGTACATTTTGGCATATACGCGCGACATCACATGCGCACAGATGCTTCGCGCCGAAGCGGATGAAAAACAACGAGCAACGTACAACAATCGTGACAATGATCCTCGTGGAGACTGGTTGGCTGTTCCATTTCACGCGCCGAACATTCGTCCCAATCTGACATATCCAATCACGACTCCCGGCGGCAAAGTCCTGATGCCACCGGCTGGACGCTGTTGGAGCACGACCAAAGAACGATTTGAAGAGCTAGTTGCAGACAATCGCATTTACTTCGGTAAAGACGGCAATGGCATGGCGCAGCGGAAGAAGTTCTGGTCCGAGCGAGAAGGCGGAATGGTCGCTTGGACGTGGTGGTCTTTTGAGTATGCGGGCGAGAATCGCGAAGCCACTCGAGAGCTGAAGGAGCTTTTCAATGATTCCAATCCATTCTCAGCACCGAAACCCACAAAGCTAATCAGACGGCTCATTAGCCTGATTCCAGCAAAGTCCGGTGACATCGTACTCGATTTCTTCGGTGGATCGGCGACCACAGCAAACGCATTGCTTCAAGCCAATGCGGAAGATGGCATAGGCCGACAGTTTATCATCGTTCAAATCCCAGAAGCGTGTGAGGAAGGCAGCGTCGCTGCTGAAAGTGGATTCTCTAACATCGCCGAGATTGGAAAGGAGCGAATCCGCCGCGCAGGCAAGAAGGTCAAGGAAGCAGCCGGTCTCCAAGGCCAGAATCTCGACATCGGCTTCCGCGTCCTCAAGGTGGACACGTCCAACATGAAGGACGTGTACTACAAGCCGGACGCCGTCAAGAAGGACGATTTATTCGATCACATCGAAAACATCAAGGAAGACCGGACGCCGGAAGACCTGGTCTTCCAGGTGCTGCTCGATTGGGGCGTGGACCTGAGCCTGCCGATTGCCCAGGAGACGATCGACGGCAAAACCGTCTTCTTCGTGGACGAAAACGCGCTCGCCGCCTGCTTCGACACGGGCGTCACTGAGGAACTCGTCAAAATGCTCGCCGCCCGGAAGCCGCTCCGCGCCGTCTTCCGCGACGCCGGATTCAGCAGCGACAGCGTGAAAATCAACGTCGAGCAAATCTTCAAGCTCCTTTCGCCCGGCACGGAGGTGAAGGCGATATGAAGAAAAAGGATGAAGGCGGAAGGCGGAAGGCGAAAGTGAGTGATCCGCAGATGTCGCAGAGTGACGCAGATTCTAAAGAGAAGACATCTTCTCTGCGAAAATCTGCGCAATCTGCGGATGCTATTTCAGGGGAGAGCCTCTTTCAGCGTGTCACCGGGATTCTGGATCAGGCACGCAGCAATGTTGCTCGTTCAGTCAACACGAACATGGTGCTGGCTTACTGGCTGATTGGTCGAGAAATTGTTCAAGAACTTCAAGGAGGCGAAGATCGCGCGGAATACGGAAAACAGGTCGTCGAGAACTTGTCGGCCCGGTTGACCCAGAAGTACGGCAGGGGCTTCTCTGCCACCAACTTGAAGTATTTCAGGCTGTTCTATCAGGCGTTCTCAGATCGCCTCGAAGCGATTCGTCACCCAGCGGGTGACGAATTGACGGACGTGGCAAAACTCTTCCCGATGGGGAGAGAATCCAGTGCCCGTGACATTTGCTCCCCGACAGGTGGCGAATTGGTTTCCCTGCCTGCCGGAGAGGCCGCCCAGGGCTTCTCGCCGCAACTTTCTTGGTCGCACTACCGGGCCTTGATGCGAGTTTCGGATGGCGAAGCTCGCGAGTTCTACGAGCGGGAAGCCGCCGAATGCGGCTGGACCAAGGCTCAACTCGAACGGCAGATTCAGTCGTCGTATTACCAGCGAATCGTTGCCAATCGTGGTAAAGAGGGACTCGTAGCGGCAGACCGGAAACGGTTGCCGGGCGAGTTGATTCCGGCGGAGGTTGTCCTTAAGTCGCCCTACGTTCTGGAGTTTCTGGGGCTGCCCGACTCTCCTGAACTGCATGAAAATGCCCTCGAACAGGCGATCATCGACAACCTGCAATCCTTCCTGCTGGAACTGGGCAAGGGGTTCTGTTTTGTTGCCCGGCAGAAGCATATCCGGTTCGACGACGATGACTTCTACATTGACCTCGTGTTCTACAACTACATCCTCAAATGTTTTCTGCTGATCGACTTGAAGATCGGCAAGCTGACGCATCGGGATGTCGGCCAGGTGGACGGTTACGTCCGGCTGTTTGAGGACCGATTCAAGGTTCCCGGCGACAACCCGACCATCGGCCTGATTCTCTGCTCCGACAGATCCGAAGCGGTTGCGAAATACTCTGTCCTGAGCGAAGGCCGCCAGATTTTCGCCTCGAAGTACCTGCAATTCCTGCCCAGTGAACAGGAGTTGATGCTGGAAATCGAGCGGGAACGAAAGCTCATTGAAGCCGCCATTGAAGAAGCCAGCGAGGAGGAGCAGGACGCATGAAGCTGCAATTCAAGAAACAAACCTACCAGACGGCCGCCGTTGAGGCGGTCGCGGACTGCTTTGCCGGGCAACCGAAGTCAGCCGGAATTCAGTACCGGATCGATCCCGGTCGTAGGAGTAGCGGAACGCAGCAGTCGTTTCAGCAGTTCGACGAAGTCGCAGGCTTTAAGAATGCCGACCTGGCATTTCCACCGCAGCGATTGCTCGAAAACATTCAGGCCGTGCAACGTCGGCAGAACCTCCCGTTGTCCGGCTCACAGAGCGAGTTCTTCATTCGTGACAAGAAATCTGGCAAGCGTTCACCTGCTCCAGCGTCGTACACCAAGCAAATGTTAGCTGCCAGTGCAGTTCATCTCGACATCGAAATGGAGACGGGGACAGGAAAGACCTACTGCTACATCAAGACGATGTTTGAACTGCACCAGCGTTACGGCTGGAGCAAGTTCATCGTGGTGGTTCCGAGCATTGCCATTCGAGAAGGGGTCAAGAAGTCATTCGAGATCACGGCCGAGCACTTTCTGGAAGACTACGGCAAGCGGGCGAGAGTGTTCATTTACAACTCGAAGAGCCTGCACGAGATCGAGAGCTTCTCGTCGGATGCCGGGATCAACGTGATGATCATCAACGTCCAGGCGTTCAATGCGACAGGCAAGGACAATCGCCGCATCTATGAAGAACTGGACGATTTCCAATCGCGGAAGCCTATCGACGTGATTCAGGCCAACCGTCCGATCCTGATCCTCGATGAGCCGCAGAAGATGGAGGGAAGGAAGACGGTTGAATCGCTGGCCAAATTCAACCCGCTGATGATTCTCCGGTATTCGGCCACGCACAAGACCGAGCACAACAAGGTTCACCGCCTCGATGCACTCGATGCCTACAACCAGAAGCTCGTGAAGAAAATCTCCGTGCGCGGCATTTCCGTGAAGGGCCTCACCGGCACGAACGCCTATCTCTACGTGGGCGGGATTCAGGTCTCCACCAGCAAACCGCCGACGGCCAAGGTCGAGTTGGAGATCAAGCAGACAAATGGCATCAAGCGAGTTCATCGGAACCTCGGAAAGAACGACAACCTCTTCGATCTTTCCGGCGGTCTGGAGCAGTACAAGGGCTTCGTCATTTCCGACATCGACGCCACCAAGGATACCGTGAGTTTTTCAAACGGCGTTGAACTTCAGGCGGGAGAAGCCACGGGTGACGTGAACGAAATGGCCATTCGCCGCATCCAGATTCGGGAAGCCATTCGCGCCCACTTTGAGAAGGAACAGGTGCTGTTCAGCCAGGGGATCAAGGTGCTGACCCTGTTCTTCATCGACGAAGTGGCCAAGTACCGCCAGTACGACGAGAGTGGCGAACAGCCGGGTGAGTACGCCCAGATTTTCGAGGAAGAGTACCAAACCCAAATGCAGGAGATGCTCACCCTCTTCGGCGATGAGTACGACCAGTATCTGAAAGGGATTCCGGTCGCCAAAACGCATAACGGCTACTTCTCCATCGACAAGCGAACCAATCGCCTGGTCGATCCCTCATTTAAGACGCGAGGGGAGACCGCCGGAGAAACCGACGACGTGGACGCCTACGACCTGATTCTCAAGGACAAGGAACGGCTCCTGTCTTTTGAGGAACCGGTTCGCTTCATCTTCTCGCACTCGGCCCTGCGGGAAGGCTGGGACAATCCGAACGTGTTCGTCATCTGCACCTTGAAGCACAGCGACAACACGATCTCCAGACGGCAAGAGGTCGGGCGCGGGATGCGCCTCTCGGTCAATCAACGTGGTGAGCGGATGGACGATCCGGCCACCGTACACCAGACAAACGTCCTCACGGTCGTGGCCAGCGAAAGCTACAAGGACTTCGTTTCCGCCTTGCAGAAGGACATCAGCGAATCGCTTTCGGCGCGTCCTCGCGTGGCGGATGAAGAGTATTTCACTGGGAAGGTTCTTAAGACCCCTGCTGGCGATGTCCCCGTGACGCCGCAGCTTGCCAAACAGATTTACCGCTACCTCGTCAAAAACGACTACACCAACGACGGCGACCGGATTACGCAAGCCTATCACGACGCCAGGAAGGAAGAGCAGCTTGCACCACTTCCGGAGGAACTCGTCCCGCACGCGGAGCAGGTCTTCGCCTTGGTCGACAGCGTATTCAGCGACGCCCAAATGCCGGAAATCGAAGATGATCGAAAGGTCAAAGCGAATCCGCTCAGTTCAAACTTCCAGAAGAAGGAGTTCCAGGAACTCTGGAACCGCATCAACCGGAAGGCGGCTTACACAGTTCACTTCGACACACCGGAACTGGTCGAAAAATGCGTCCGCACGCTGGACAAGGAACTGAGTGTCTCACCGCTCCAATACACGATTCATCGCGGTGAGCAAAAGGACTCCGCCACCTACGACGAAATGAAGCACGGTGACGCATTCGAGCTTCAGGAGACGACGACCGACGCACACAAAGCATCCATTCATTCGGCGGTCGAATACGATCTGGTGGGAAAGCTCGCCGCAGATGCGCAACTCACTCGCCGGACAATCGCCACGATTCTCCAAGGCGTAAGCGGCCCGACGTTTGGCCAGTACCAGATGAACCCGGAAGACTTCCTGGCCAAAGCCGCCCGCCTCATCAACGAGCAGAAGGCTACCGTCATCGTCGAGCACCTGACCTACGACATGGTGGATGAACGCTACGGGAGCGACATCTTCACCCGCGAGAAGCCGAAGGAAGACTTCAGCAAGGCCATTCCCGTCAGCCGCCACGTCTACGAGTACGTCTTCACGGACTCGAAGAACGAGCGGGATTTCGTCCGCGAACTGGACAGCAGCGTGGAAGTTGTGGTCTACGCCAAGCTCCCCAGGAGTTTTTTCATCCCGACACCGGTCGGGAACTACAACCCGGACTGGGCCATCGCCTTTGAAGAAGGCAAGGTAAAGCACGTCTACTTCATCGCCGAAACCAAAGGTTCCATGTCGTCGATGGACCTCCGAAAGATCGAAGAATCGAAAATCGAGTGCGCCCGGAAGTTCTTCCGAAAGATCACGTCGGACCAGGTGAAGTACGACGTGGTGAATAATTACGGGAAGCTGATGGAGTTGGTAAAGTAATCACACTCTTGCAATGTGCCAAGAACAGATATGGTGGGGGAACCGTGCGAATCGCCAGGCTACGAATTCAAAACTTCCGAAGCATTCAAAGTGCCGACTTGTTTTTCCCACAGAATGTTGTGCTCGTCGGCGATAACAACAGCGGGAAGTCAACGATTCTGGAAGCCATTGATCTTGTTCTTGGCCCTGAGCGAGTAAAACAACGTCCTGTCGTTGATGAACATGATTTTTACGAAGGCCGCTATCTGACCGTACAGTCGGAAGGAGGTGATGACACTTCCCCGATAGAGATCCATATCGAAGCGACGGTCGTTGGCTTGAATGAGGAACAGGAGGCGCGATTTCATGAACATCTTGAGTTCTGGGACCAGAATGCTCACCAGATCCTTCAGGGCCCCCCGGCAGAAAGGACGGACGATCTCAACGTTATCCCTGCTTTGCGAGTAGTTTTTGTAGGCAACTACGACAAGGAAGAAGACGACTTTGAGGGGCGTACATATTTCGCGTCGCCTGTGCCAGAAGGCGGTGAGCTCGCGGAATTTCGCACGCACGACAAGAGATTCTGCGGCTTTCTCTTTCTTCGCACTTTGCGTACCGGCTCTCGTGCTCTCAGCTTAGAGCGTGGCTCTCTTCTGGATATTATCCTCCGGCTTCGCGAGCAAAGAGTTCAGATGTGGGAGGAAGTGATCACCCAATTGCGAAGCGTTGGAGTCGCTGAAGATGAAGAATTGGGATTGTCGAGAACTTTGGTTGAAGTTCAGGCGAAGCTCCGTGCGTTTATTCCGACAGAATGGGCTGACGATCCACATATTCGCGTGTCAGACCTGACCAGAGAGACACTGAGGCGAACTCTGACCGTGTTTATGGCCGCTGGGACTGAAGACGCAGAGTATGCTGTTCCATTTCGGCGTCAAGGAACTGGGACCATTAATATGCTTGTATTCGCACTACTTTCAATGATCGCCGACGAGAAGCAAAATGTGATCTTTGCAATGGAAGAGCCTGAAATCGCTATTCCGCCATACACACAGAAGCGAGTTGTTCAAGGCGTGCGGAACGCTTCGTCACAGGTGATCCTGACTTCCCATTCGCCTTATGTCCTCGAAGAATTTCCTCCAGGAGAAGTTGCAGTACTGCAAAGAAGCGGTGGTACGGTAACTTTGATTCCAAGTTCACTTCCTCCCGCAGTGAAAATGAAAGCTTATCGGAAAGAGATGCGGACGAGGTTCTGTGAGGCGCTCTTAGCAAGAAGGGTGTTCGTCGTTGAAGGCAGAACAGAATTTGATGCTTGGCCAGCGGCGGCTCAGAGGCTTGCCGAGTTGAATCCCAATGAGTACCGCTCTTTTGACTCTCTCGGCATTGCGATTGTAGATGCTGAAACGGATAGTCAGATCGTTCCGCTAGTTCAGTATTTCGAAGGCTTGGGAAAACTCGTATTTGCAACATGCGACGACCAAGAAGACTCCACGATTCTCGATACGGTAACACATGCATTCCAATCACCTGAATCAGGGTTTGAGAGATTAATTGCCAATCACACCTCGCTGTCCGTGATCGATGCATACATGAATGGCCTGATTGCTGATAGTGATTGGCCCCGATCAGTGACTCAACCGACGCACGCAACAAGCGAAGCTGATCGCAGAAGGATTTTGGTGGAAGTCTTACGCAAATTTAAGGGAAGTGGTGAAGCTGCTGAGGTACTGCATCGTTGTCAAGAGAATGAGATGCCGGAGTTTATTCTGAACACTCTCAAGTCTATCTATGCTCTTGTTACTCCACTGCCTGATCCGACGGCGGTGATGGGCGATGTAGAGGATGGAGACATTGAGTGACAGCACAACCCCTAAATGTCGTTGACGAGAATGAAGTGCTCAAAGCATTTCTCGCAAACAGTAAAAACTCGCTTGTTCTCGGTGGCCCGGGAGCCGGTAAGACAACCGGGGCATTGATGAAGGCCAATCGAGATCTTTTGAACGGATGCTTGCAGCCATTTCAGCAAGTGCTGTTCTTGAGTTTCGCGCGTTCCACAGTTGCTCGTGTCGCAGAGGCGGCGGGAAATATCATCGATAGGTCGATTAGCAATCGAGTTGAACTCACGACTTATCATTCGTTTACGTGGAGTCTGATCCGAAGCCATGGATACCTTCTCCAGAGTTCCCCTCCAATCCGGCTGTTTTCGCCACACGATGCTTCTGCTCATCTCTCTGAAGTGGCCAGAAACCTCAAAGGAGATCAGGCGGCGAAACGAAAAGAAGAAGAATCCCAACGTCTTCTGGCCGAAGAAGGCAAACTGGTTTTTGATCGTTTTGCTGAACTTGCCGCTACCTTGTTAGAAAGAAGCGATCGACTCTGTCGAATCACTTCTCGGCGATTCCCCTTGATTTTCCTTGATGAATTCCAGGACACCAACAAAGATGAATATCGGCTTGTGCGGTGCCTTGCCCGCAATAGCAGGGTTATCGCACTGGCAGATCCCGAGCAGCGAATCTACGAGTTTCGAGGCGCAGATCCCAAAAGAATTGAAGATTACATTCGTGAATTCTCGCCGGCGACATTTGACTTTGCGCAACGCAATCATAGAAGTGGCGGGACCGATATTCTGACGTTTGCCAATGACTTGTTGACCCACGCGAATCTCACCAAGACGTATGAAGACATCAGAGTGAAGACGTATCCTGCTCGAAAAGGTAACGCTCAGCATCTCTGGATGAAGGCCGAGGTCATTAGTGCAATCAAGCGGGCCAGAAGCAAGCATAGTGACTGGTCCGTTGCGGTGTTGGTACCGACGAAACGAATGATGTTGGCTGCCTCTGAGTGCTTAACCGGCAAGCAACCAATTGACGCAACGAAAACTTTTCCGGCAATTTATCACGATGTGGGGGTGGATGCTGAAGGCCCTGCTCTTGCCGGGGTGGTGATTGGGAGGCTACTTGAATGCACTTCGGAAGGCTGTGAGGCGGTAGCTCGTGTTCTCGTTGAGGATATCTGTCGACATATAGTCGGACGCAAAGGAGGTAAGCCTGCGTCCCAGGCAGAAGTTCAGTTGATAGATGGACTACGTACGTATCTACTGGAGGGGAAAGCGAAAGGAGCAAAGAGGCAGAGAATCGTTTCTGATTGCCGTCGAATAGCAAACGCAGTGGCGGCGACGGAGTTTGTTGGCGATCCATACGCGGACTGGATTACTGTGCGGAGTATTTTTGATGCATCAGATGTTGAAGAGATTCGAGCTATTTCTTGGGATGCGAGATATCTGAAGTTTCTGCGGAAAGGTTCTCAGCTGAGGATGAGGCTAGCTGGATTATGGAAATCACAACGCACATATTTTGGCGCGGCAGATGCAGTACAGAATGCTTTTGTGCAGGAGCATTTTGTCGCAAAAAACGCTGAGCCTCGTGGAGTTCATGTGATGACGATCCACAAATCGAAAGGTAAGGAATTCGATGAAGTCGTCGTCTACGAAGGAATCCACTCGGACCGAATCGTGCGTCAGCCAGCAGACGATGACGTTGTCGCACAGGCAAGATTGTCGCTTCGCGTCGCAGTGAGTCGTGCCAAACATAAAGTGACAATTGTGACTCCAAAACAAAAACCATGCGAATTGCTATGAATGTCCCATGTCGGCTGAATTCTATATCGAGATCCGTTCCACTATGTTCCGCGTCACCGCTTTCTTCCTGCGGTCGTAGAGTCTGGTCGTCCGGGGATCGGCGTGTCCGGCGAGGTATTGGACATCTTCCAACGGGACGCCTTGCGAGAGGAGATCCGTAATGGTGGCCACCCGGAACGAATGCGAAGAGAGGCGTTTGGGAAGCCCGGCATCCTTGATGCGGCGCTTGATCATCCGTCCTGCGTCATTGCCAGTTACGGGTCGATTGGTCAGTTGTTTCGTCTTCCGGACGGCAGAACGGAAGAGGGGAGCATCGGCGCGGATCTCGGACTGGATACCAGCGGCCTGAAGATATTCCAGCAATAACAGTTGCAGATCATGTCGGACTGGGATTTCGCGGGACTTGCCCCCTTTCTCCTCGAAGCGAAAATAGAACTGATCTCCGCCATCGTAGAAGTCACGATAGCGTAATTTGGCTACCGCGCCGACGCGGCAACCGGTGTAGATCATCACCCCAATGATGGACTTGTCCCGCAGTCCCACCACATTGCTGGTGTCGATGGATGTCAACAATGTTCTGGCCTGCTTGACGGTGATCTCCGGGGTTTTGCCTTCGATCACCTGATACCGTTCCGCCCGCACCGAGGCAGCCGGATTGAGAACGATCGCGTGACGGGTCACCATTCCGTCGAAAAAGTGCCGAAGTCCTGCCAGCACCTGCTTTTTGCTGGCGATCGCCAGTTCCAGTGTATCGAGGTAATTTCCAACATGGGCTGGAGAGATTCCGGTCAACGGCAGTCCGTGACGTTCGCACCAGGACAGAAAATCCCGGACGGCCCGCTGGTACGCACGCCGGGTATTTGTATTGCGGAGCTTCCCATAGAAGAACTCCTCCCAGGCGAACCGGGCCGCATTTCCGGCGTCAACGATCATTTCAGGAATCTCCCGCGCAGCGGAGAGTTTCCCCTGAGAGTCAGGACGTGGGATCGGGAGTTTGTGCTCCACGCCAGTTAGTTCATCAGGGATTTTCGACTGGCCCAGTCAAGATAGGCGAGTCGGTGAGGGGAGTCCCAGACGGTGCACGCCCGGTGAGCATCGAACGCTCCGCATTGCCACTGACAGCCGGGATTCCAGGACGACAGCAGAAATTGAGCCGCTGCCACCGCCGCCGGTTCGTCAGTTTCTTCAGCGGCCCAGGTGTCGAGCCGATCCGGATTCCAGGGACTGATGCCGTCTGCGTCGTACAATGCCGGAAACCGCATAGCCAAATGGATAAATTGAATATCGTTATGCTGAGTCATTTCCGAGTTCCTCCATGCCATATTGCTCCTACTCCGTCCCCTGCTTATAGCGCATGATAACGTCCTTTATCAAGCACTAAAACAAGAGCAGTGGAGAATAGCAGGCATGGCCTGCTTTGACAGAAATGAAGCCTCGTAGTACAGACAGGAAAGACTCATCAAATAGGGAGGAATATGAAGCCCAGGAAATATCGAGCAGTGGGGCATGTGATCGGAGCAATCTCAATCGCTATGACGGTAGTGGTCTCCGCATGTGGCGGTGGTGGTGGTGGATCGGACGATCGCTGCGAACAGTATTGCCTTTACTTCTGCCAGAAAGTTGCACAGTGCGGATTCATTCCTCAGATTGGAGTGAGAGAATGTGCTTCGTCTTGCGTCGAAACCACTGAGGAACTCAATCGGTCAGGCGACAGTTGTGAGCAAACCCAAGTCAGTATTCAACTGGCTACTTGCCATGAGATGGCAACGATTCTGGGACTGGTGCGGATCAAGGATGCACGCGATGGGCTTGCAGTTGCGAAAGAATATGGTTTGGCCTGCGGCCAATTGGGTGAGTAAAACGGCGTGACAAGAGGTTTCCGGTGGCCTTGTGAACCATAGAAAACCTCTGTCGGAGCCCCCCCCCCCTAGAACGCGGCGCCTTCAGGTGAATCGGCGCTGGCACTGTTGTTCTGCTGGAAAATCCAGCTATGTGCCTGATCCACCACCTTGCTCACCAGCGGCAGATCATCCCGTCCGAAGGAACTGGTGTCCTTCCACTGGTCGCCATCTTTGTACAGACGACTCACCGTGACGTTATGCCGGATACCGTTCTGGGTTTCGTTCTCCCAGATCGCCGCCTTCACCCGTCCGAGACGGATTTCATGAACCGGACGCACCTTGGCATTCGCCGGTGTCCGTCCGTTGGTCGTCCGTCCATTTGAGGGGGCTGTTTTGGTTGCCATCGTAAATACTCCAGGTTGAAACTTTCGGAAATGAAACCACGGCTCACGCGAGCCCCGCACGTTGTTTTCTGCCCTTTCGCTCGGTTTCCGAGCAGACAGAACAGAGTCCCACGAAATTGGCCGAAACCAGCGTCGGGGTATGCCGAATCTCGATCCATCCCTTCGCACTGGCTTCGGTAAAACTGTCCGGCCCGTCATTCCCGCAGGTATCACAGGTCAGACTGAACGGAACAGTTGCCGGAATTCCGTCAGGATCGCTGAGCACGCTGCACGCCCGCTGTCGGGCGAACGTGCAGGCAGCCCGGACCACGACGGCGTTCCAGTCCTGTCCCATCGGACGCGAGATCAAGGTTTCGGGAGCAACGCCGTCTTTGTCCAACCAGTCGAGCAGATTGCTCGCTGACTCGATGACGTCCTCCCATTCCCCTTGGCTCCAGGCGTCCAATAACAGTTGCCAGGTCGCTTGCGGGTCCATGATCAGGCCGCCATCGCCAGGGCCAGCAGGCGACCGATCTTCGTATCGAGTTCGGTCCGGTCACCGACGGTTTTGACGTTCTGTGACAACCGGGTGAGTGCATTGACCAACGAGAAGATCGTGAACCCGCCCTGTTCGTGAGCGATGTCCATCGCATCCTTGATCAGGTGGCGAGGAATTCCTTCTTCACCAAGTCGTTTGACCACCTCGTCGGCGTCAGCACCCAGCTTGGAAACCAGCGCCTTCTTCATCACGTCGACGAACCCGTCCCGGCGGATGTCCCGCTTGGCAACGAGTCCTTCGATGATGCGACGGATCTCAGTCAGCCCGTCACGGACGTTGGCCGTGTGCTTGCGGGTAAACTCGACCACTTCCACCGCATCCCACACCAGATGGTTTCTGCACACTTTCTGAAACCAGAAGGTCTGGATGCCGACGGAGCGACGTCCCACTTCCGAGTTCCAGAGAAAGAACCCGGGAGCAAACGCTTCCCCGTCGATCTCGGCCCAGCCAGTCGGATCGATCAGGAAGGTGAACAGATCCTGCTCGCCGCAGTACAGTCCGGTACTGACTCCATCCATCGCGGTTTGCGGCGGTGTGAAATCAGACGCGAACTCCTTGACCAGGTCCAGCAGTTCGCTGTTCCAGAGCCGCGTGTAGGCGACTCCATGCACCGAACGGATCTGGTCACCGGTCGTCAGGATCTGGAGCGGCTTCTCCGAATGAGGCAGCGTTTCTTCCAGGGCCTTGCTGGCGGTTTTGAGGGACAATCGGTTGATCGTCTCCTTGTTCACCCCTGCCATGCGGCAGAGCTGGGAAAACGACCAGTCATTCAACGAAAAATCGGGGTTGTCCCCGATTCCCACCGTCAGATCGTGCGTCAGCACCAGTTCCTGGGGTTTGACCCAGCGATCCTCCGAAGTCTCCCGCTGCACGGCGCAGTGCCGATACAGGGCGTCAAACGAATCGAAGCATTCGTCGGGTGTCCGGCGAAACAGTTCCTGATTGGCTCGTGTGAGCGTTGCCATGGCAGTTCTCCTGCAAAGGCCAAAACGAAAATACCCTCCCCCACTGGTCGGGCTGCGGATCGGCTCCGAAAGCGAATCCACAACCCGGCCAGGAAAGAGGGCCGCAGGCCAGAAGAACTCCGGCGAAAGCAAGCGGCCGGATTCACAAAGAAAAAACCTGAAAAGACCACCGGCCTCATGACGCGGAGAAATCCCCGAGTCACAAGGCCGTAATTGTTCTACGCGGTGTGAAACAATCAAAGAACGGATGCACCTTCTTTTGTCATACCATACGGAAAATCCTTAATCGAATTTTTTATGCGGTTCTCGCAGAAAGAACGATCCGTGATTCTGCCTGGCTTCGTCGGCCGTCCTCCATCGGGTCTCACCCCAGGCTGGGCCTGATGGAGGATGGCCAGAGAAGCCGGGTGCCTCACAAACAGTCCCCGTCAACGCCCCTGCAACCTTCCCCACCTGGCTTTGGAGGTCGAACTCCGGAGGGTCTCGTCATTTATCCTTGCTGCGGCTTCAGTAATGACGTCTATGGTGCTTCCGCTTCCATCGTGGAGCGATTACGCTGAGCGAGGATTACGATGGAGAGCTGAGATGAAATACCACGACAATCCCGGAACGACCCTGGTCATGTTTCATGAGCCTCTGAAAGCAGTGTTTCCGCAAGTGATTGTGTGGCAATGGATAGTGGCCGCGACCAGAGCCGTAGCGGCGGCGGAATCAGTTCAATAGCCGTCCTGTCACCCCGACTCTCTTCAGAAACGAGCCCTTCGGCGAGGATGTCGAAGGGCTTTCTCATTGTGGGGACGAGAGTTACGTCAATGAGCGAAAAGTTCAAACACGTTGGACGCAAGCTCTCCCATTTCGTTGCGGGAACGGTCCGCCGCATCCAGTTGCAGCTTGATGGACGCCAGCCGGTCCCGAATCTCGGTGCTCTTCCGGGCGTAGGTCGCCTGATCCACATCGTCGGAAAGCCGTATGTTGAGCAATCGACATGTACAGTCGAACGTGGACGCCGTTGGCATGGGCCAAGTCATTGCCTATTTTGATGCCGTGCCTTCGGACGAGTAAGCCGCTTCCAGGGTTTTGGAAGCGGTGGAAAGGATCTCCTTCGACAGCACCGGGTCATCGACTGCGCGAGCCATAGCGATCGCTCCAATCATTGCCGTGAACATGCTCACGGCATTTACCCGTTTCGATTTCTTATCTCGGCCAGGGGCATTGGATTCAAGCACGCCAAGAAGTGACTTGATTCCTTCGGTAATCACCTGGCGCACTTCTGGCTTGCTGCGAGACGCTTCAGTTGCCAGAGCCGCGATGAGACATCCATCCCCTGGATTATCACGGTGCCGTTCCGAAAGATAGTGCTCCATGATTGCTTTCAGCGGGTTTTTCTTCTCAGCAAGTGCAGTCCACTTTTCCAGCGACCGGGCAAGCGACTGACTGCACGCCTCGGTCACCAGTTTGTCCTTGGACTCGAAGTGCGTATAGAAGCCGCCGTGAGTCAAACCAGCGGCGTTCATCACGGTGTCCACACCTGTCGTGGCGATCCCTCCCTCGCGAAACAGCCGGGCCGCCACATCGACAATTCGCTTGCGATTTTCTGCTGCTTGTTCGCGACTGACTCTCATTTTTGCCTCCGAGTAGGTTCTGGGGTCGGGCCTTGACATTTTACATGACGATCGTCATTATAACAACAGTGACGGTCGTCAGCACACAAAAGACCTGGTTTTAAGCTGCTTCGGGTGAGGAGATCGATCGCCGTGCCAGAGCCTAAACATGCCCCCCCTTATCGAGCGAACCTCCATTATGCCTGGGTAGTGGCCGGGGTGATTTTTCTCGTGATGCTCACGACCGCTGGTGTTCGTTCGACTCCTGGTGTCCTGATCGTACCGCTCGAAAATGAATTCGGATGGAACAGGGCGACCATCTCATCCGCGATTGCCGTCAACTTGATTCTCTATGGTCTCGTGGGACCGTTCGCAGCTGCCATCATGGCGGGTTTGGGAATTCGGAAAACAGTGGTCCTTTCGATGGCTTTGCTGGCGGCTGGCGTCGCATCCACTGCGATCATGACTGACTCGTGGCACATGATTCTGTTGTGGGGAATCCTTGTCGGTGGTGGTACCGGAATGACCGCTCTCGTCCTGGGGGCCACTGTAGTCAATCGGTGGTTCAACGAACGTCGCGGATTGGTCCTCGGGGTTCTGACGGCCAGTTCCGCTACGGGCCAGTTGGTGTTTCTCCCAGTCCTCGCAGTGATTGTTCGGGATCATGGCTGGCGACCCGCAGTGCTACTCGTTGCTGGCGTGATTGCTCTCATCATTCCACTGGTTCTGTTCTTCCTCCGGGACAAACCCACCGACCTTGGCCTTCAGCCCTATGGAACCAAGGCCGGTGAGGAGCAACCCCAGGCGAGTTCAACGATTGCAGGAAATCCGTTCACCACTGCAATCACGGCACTCCGCGATGGGATGAAGTCGCGTGACTTCTGGCTCCTTGCAGGCAGCTTCTTCGTCTGTGGGGCCAGCACGAACGGATTGATCGGGACACATCTGATTCCCGCCTGCGCTGACCAGGGTATTTCAGAAGTCCATGCCGCCAGCTTGCTTGCCATGATTGGGATCTTCGACATGATCGGGACAACGCTTGCCGGATGGCTGTCCGACCGGTGGGACAATCGCAAACTGCTGGCGTGGTTCTATGGGCTGCGGGGACTCTCATTGATTTACCTGCCGTTCGCGTTCGGCGGTGGAGGTTGGGGACTGACGGCATTTGCGTTGTTTTATGGCCTGGATTGGGTCGCGACCGTGCCACCGACAGCGCGGTTAACGAGCGATGCGTTTGGGCGGGAACGAGTGGGAATCATGTTCGGATGGATTGTGGCTGCCCATCAGTTGGGGGCTGGCTTCGCGGCCTTCGGTGCTGGAAGTGTGCGGACCTGGATGGGGGACTATGAAAAGGCGTTCCTGACCTCTGGTGCTCTCTGCCTCCTCACGGCGGCGATGGTTTTGCAAATCAGCCGATCTCGAACAAGGCAGACAATGCCTACAAGCCCTCAAGTGTCATTGAGTGGAGGGGAAGTGACGTGAGCCAGCGGGTCGTGACCTCATTTCTGGTGTTTGCCGCAGGTGCGGTTCTGGTACTGGCGTATCTGCTCCCCCCGCGAATCGGGCACCCGGTCACGCCGTTCATGGAATCAGCGGCTGAGAACCGCGCTGGGCAACTCGTGACGAAACTTGCCGTTGAGGCTCATCGACCGACGGTGGTCGTTTTCGTTCTTCCAGATTGTCCGTGCAGTATCGAGTACGAACCTTATGTGCATCACGTCTATCGAGCGTATGGCGACCAAGCAACTTTCATCGAAGTTGTGGCGGGCGATGGCACAGCCGTGGAACAATGGAAACAGCAGCAACAAACTCCCTTTGCAGTGATTGGCGATCAGGACGGGAACGTCGCACATGAGTTCGGTGCCTTACGCTCGGCGTACACAGCCCTTGTGCTGAATGGGAGAATCGTCAAGTTGTGGCCGGGGTATTCGGCTGGAATGCTTCATGAACTCGGTGGACTCATTGCAGCCGAGACAAAAGGAGCAGCCGTGTCACTTGATCTGGCCGGGGCTCCTGAGCGTTTGACATCAGGTTGCCCGCTCTAGCCATGCAGTCGAATTTATATGGAGGACGTGGCGATGAATAATTCAAGATTGCATGAAATGATCATTTCATTCTTTATTACGCGGCTGAAACGCAATCGTCAGGGTCGGCAATCAATCAACTCCTTTGCGACATCCCGCCAAAATCCGGCTTCCCAGCCCCGGACGCCAGCGATAAAAAGTTCAATCGCCGTCTTGTCACCCCGACTTGTTGAGACAAGAAGCCCTTCGGCGAGTACGTCGAGGGGCTTTCTCGTTGTGTGCCGAGCATGTTTGACAGTTTGCGGGGTGGAAGTCCCCGTTCCAGCCTGATGGAGGTGAAGGAAAGTGAACCGCAAGGGCGTCGTCGCGAGGCGGGGTCTGAAGGAAGCGGGGA